>Ga0208898_1001289_pt1 | contig 16877 bp, 27 predicted proteins | sample VirMetDEL_Mar_4_FD_184513 | JGI IMG/M metagenome (GOLD analysis project Ga0208898, IMG submission 184513) | Aqueous microbial communities from the Delaware River and Bay under freshwater to marine salinity gradient to study organic matter... | ecosystem: Environmental > Aquatic > Marine >...
GCGGTTCAAGAACCTCACCCACGTTGACGCCTAAGTGAACACAACATACCCTTCATAGGCTTGATAGGTCTATGAAGGGTTAATTGTGTTCACTTAGATCATTTTTGAAAAGGAAGGAAATAGATCGATGCGTAAACTTGACAAGTTCCTTGACTTAGTGTCACTGAGTCTGTTGTTGTCGTCCCTCTTTTTGTTACTGAGTCTGTTGTTGTCGTACCTCTTTTGCCTATGGGTGGTGCTATGAGTAAACTTCGCAAGCCCAGTAGAGCCTCGTCCATCTCTGAGTTGGACTTAATCTTCACCGTCAACCCTGATGCCTTTGCGATTGGTGCTGAGTACGACCCTGGTACCAGTCCTCAGGAGTTGATTGCTGCCACCTGTGAGTGGGAGCGTCTTATGAATGGTCGTAGTTTCGGAGTAAAACAAAAATGACTACGTTCAAAGTAAGCACATCGGCAGAGTTTTTCTTCACAAATGGAGAACTCTTTGAAATCGTGGAGCAACACATCAAGAAACAGAACCCAGAACTTAGGGGGTTTGAAGTGAGCACGCACCAGACCAAAGACGGCGTTACTCTGTTGTTTGTTGTAGGTGGTGTACAACCAGAGGAATGGAATGTTCCAGCATAAACCCAACTACTTCCCTGTCTACGATGAGTATGGGTTTGAGGATGTTGACGCCACGTATCGTCGTATGGTGTATAACGTCCGTATCCTCGTTGAGGGGTTCAATTACACAGTCAATGAGGCTGTGCAGACTGTTGAAATTGAGATGTCTCTGACTCCGCAAGAGTCAATGCGTCTGTTGGAAAAAGCAAAGGAGAAGTACGAAGATGCGTGATGTAACCATGATCAATGGTGAGTATCGCCTTCACATCCAGTGCAGTGCGCTGGGATTGGGTATCATCGATGAGGACGAGGTTGTCTGTGACTACCCTGTCTGGCAGACTGTCCTCATAACCAAGTCGGAGAAGTATGTGAACCATGCCAAGCAGTTCCATACCTATGACGCAGAGTGGAAGGGGTATAAGAATGAAGACAGTTAATGACGAGCAGATCAATGATGTACTGTCAATGGGTCTGCACCAGGCCAGTGAGTTCAACATCACTGACGCTGATAAGTTCATCAACCTTATCCTTGACAACAGTTACAAAGACCCTTTGACTGCAACGTCAAGGGAGATTTGTCAGAACGCCAGTGAAGTGGACCCTAACTTCTATGTCCATCTACCTACTGCACTAGAACCTTGGTTCAGTTGTATAGACAATGGTCCTGGTTTGTCCAAGCCTGACTTGATCCGCTATGCCTCTGGTCTAGGTGCCAGTACCAAGGACAAGGACAACACCGCAGTCGGTGGATTTGGTATCGGAATGAAAGTTCCATTCACCATGGCTGACCAGTACAACATCATCTCTAGATATGACGGTATCAAGTACAACTTCACCGCGTATAAGGATGAGTACGGCAAGGCTCAGTTCGTGGAGATGACTGCGCCGGTGGAGACTGATGAACCCAACGGATTAGAGGTGAAGGTACCTGTCAGGTCCAATGACATTGGAGATTTCATCCGTAAATTTACCAATGCTCTCAGATACTTCGACCCTAAACCTAAGACGAACGTTGAAGTGGAGTGGGATGAGCCTGAGTACATCATGGAAGGTGTCGGCTGGGCTATCCGTAAGAAAAGTGAACGCTACTATGGCGAGAGAAGTAGGGTCATCATGGGTAATCTATGGTACCCCATTGACTCGTCTGAAATCAAAGAAGACTACAATGACATCTACCAAACTACTCTTGGTAGTCGTATTGATATCACCCTTCCGATTGGGTCCATCGATCTTCCTCTTTCAAGGGAGGATATTCAGTACACACCACGTACCCTGAAAGTCATACGTGCCAAGGTGGATGAGATCGTGAAAGAGATCAGAACCACAGCACAAGATGTTGTCAACCAGTGTCCAAGTATCTGGCCTGCGATGAGGTTCCACAATGAAAACGACATCATCCGTCATCTGAAGTTGACACTCAGGTACAATGGTGTTGAGTTGGAAAGTCATGTTGAGCAGCTACTGCCTAATGACATTGGAGACTTCTATTCTGTAGACCCATACAGGTTCATCAGGTACAAGACACTGTCTCTTACAGACCATCGTGTCATGCGGCGTATCCAAGATAAGGTCAAGGTCCCTTACCAAAGTAATGTCCATTGGTTTGTGGTAAGTGAGAAGGCCAAACGTAAACCATCCCGTCTGTTGTCATACATGAAGGACAAGTATGGTACTGGTAGGGAGTCCATGCCTTATGCTTACTTAGTCTTCTACCCTGAAGGTGGTAAGGCACAGGCTGTGACATGGATCAACGGCATCCATAGTAGTGCCAGTATAACTGACTTTGATGCTGAAGTACCTGACATGGCACCTGTTGCAAGAGTCTCAGTACCCAAAGCACAGCGTAAGAAGTTGGCCAAGGTCAAAGTTATGAAGCGTAACTATCGTTGGCAAGGGATTAGTCGGGATTGGTGGAAGGATTATCCTGGTGATCTTGAACTGGATAATAACACAGGGATTTATGTAGACCTCAAAGCAAATGATCCTGTGATGGATGAGTGGGGTTGGAATAATGAACGTGTCTGGAGTACAGTGAATAGGATGAAGGCATGTGGTCTGATCCCACAAGACACAGTTATCTATGGTTGTCCTGCCAATGTGAAGAACAGGTTAAAGGACCACCCGAACTATATGTCAGTGAAGGAAGCTGATCAAATGTGTAGGGATATCATCTCAAAGAGAGCAACTCCATCTCTCAAAGCCAAGCTGGCCACTGCACAGACAGTAGAATCTTTCCTAACACAGGAAGACATACCTCTTGACATCGATGTGAAACAAGGTTATTATAAACAATGTAGTGATTACATTGATCTTCTAAACAGGAATAAGGAGATTACATCCTTCATTAAATATGAACTAGTTGATCATCGTAAAGATCAGTTAGTTAGTAAGATCAAAGATATCATTAGAGATAACTTTGAAAGGGACTATCCTCTGCTGCAAGGCAACTACAGAAATACCAACTGTGAACATACAGCAGAGTACATCAAGATGAAATCGTATATCATAGAACAAGGAGTAAAACTATGATTAACAATTACCTCGTCACCTCAAGTCAAGTCACCATCATCACCGATGGTCAGACCCTTGTCGTACCCCAAGACCATGTCAGTTACCAACGGGTAATTGATTACCTCAAAGCCGGCGACTATGAAGAGGCGGTGAAGGTTGCCGACGCTGCCCAAACCATCAACGACTTTGGTCAAGGTCAGGTCTACGTTCAGGGTGGTGTCGTCTACCATAACGGCAGTCAACTGGACAACTCGTTGGCCCGTCGCATCATGTCCATGGTACGTGATGGTTTCGATGTCAATCCCATGGTCAAGTTCCTTGAGAACCTGATGATGAACCCGTCCAGTCGGGCAGTCAGTGAACTGTATCGGTTCCTTGAGTGTAACAATCTCCCCATCACTGACGATGGGTACTTCCTTGCTTACAAGAATGTGAACGAGGATTACAAGGATAAGTACAGTGGCAAGTTTGACAACAGCGTCGGCTCCACCTGTCAGATGCCTCGTAATCAGGTGATGGATGACCCCAACCAGACTTGTTCTGCTGGTCTGCACTTCTGTTCCATTGAATACCTGAATGGGATGTGGGGTCACAGTGGTCACACCATGATCATCAAGATCAACCCTGCTGATGTGGTGTCTATCCCTGTGGACTACAACAATTCCAAGGGACGGTGCTGCAAGTACACGGTGATTGGTGAACACCATGACGGTGAGAAGGACACGCTGTCTGAGTCCAGTGTCTGGCAATCTCCTTACGAGAAAGGGTATGATGCTGGGTTCGAAGGCAGCGTAGAGCAGAACCCGTACCCTCGTCAGTCTGAGGCGTACCAGGACTGGTATGATGGGTACGAAGATGGTGAAGTTGACAACACGTTTTTGAACGAGGAGGACTATGAATGAGATGCTATATCTGTGATGTAATCCTCAGTCCAACTGAGATTCAAGTAGATAAAAGGACTGGGGAGTACGAACCATGTTCAAAGTGTCGTGATGCTGCGTACGTGGATGATGACTGGGGAATGGAAGGAGAATATAAGGATGAAGGAGACGAACTCTAAGTTTGTCAAACACATCCCATGTGATGCTTGCGGGAGTAGTGATGCGAACTCTTTATGGTCTGATGATCATACGTATTGCTACTCCTGTGAGCGTTATACTCATGGGAATACAAAACGTACGATGAGTGAAAATGAACATGATGAAAGGATGAGTATGAGTAATGAATTGGTTGACATTAATGACAGTACTGTTGTTGGTCCCTTGCTTGACCGTGGTGTTACGGCTGATAGCTGCCGACACTACGGGGTCAGGGTCACACTTGAACACGGACAGGTGACTGAACACTGGTACCCATATCATGACAAAGATGGTGACCTGACCTCATACAAGAAACGTGTGGTCAAGACTAAACAGTTTCCCCAGTATGGTGATACCAAAGCTGGTCTTTTGTTTGGTCAGTCCAAGTTCACCAGTGGTGGCAAGTACATCACCCTGTGTGAAGGTGAGATCGATACCCTTTCTGCCTTCCAAATGACCGGCTCCAAGTTCCCATGTGTCGGTGTGAAGTCTAGCTCAGAGGCATACAAGAACTGTAAGAAATCCTTTGAGTATCTGGATAGCTTTGAAAACATTATCATTGCCTTTGATAATGATGAGGCTGGACAGAAAGCAGCACATCAAGTCGCCAGTCTTTTCCCTAAGAAGGTTAAGATTGTCAAACTTAAAGAGGGTAAGGATATCAACTGGTATCTCCAAGAGAGTAAGGAACAGGAGTATAACAGTGCATGGTGGAGTGCTGAACGCTTCAAGCCTGATGATATTCTGTCTGGCTTTGATACTATGTGGGAGATTGCCAAGCAGCCTCGTCGTGATGCCTTGTTCCAATACCCATGGGATGGTGTCAACAAGCTGACGTATGGCCTACGTCCATCTGAGATGGTGGTCATCACTGCCGGTTCAGGTATGGGTAAGACACAGTTCCTCAGGGAGATCACCCACCATGCTTTGAAGACTACCGAAGAAAACATTGGTACTATCTACCTTGAAGAAACAGCATGGGAAACTGCCATGGGTATCGCCAGTGTGGAGGGTAACAAACCATTCCATCTTCCTGACACACACTATACCGAGGATGAGCTACGCCAGGCATACGAGAACACATGGGGTACTGACCGTCTCCATACCCTCAATGATAAGTGGCGTGATAATGATGTCACCTATATCACTGACAAGATCAAGTACCTGGCCAAGGGTATGGACTGTCGTATGGTCATCCTTGATCACATCAGTTTCATGGTGTCAGATAACCCTGGTGATGAAAGGAAGATGTTGGATGAGATTGCACACAAGCTTAAAGCAATCGCAGTGGAGCTTGATATATGCCTACTCGCAGTATGTCACTCCAAGCGACAAGCAACCAAGCCTCATGAAGAAGGTGGCACCACTAGTCTGTCTGATCTACGAGGAACAGCAGGAATTGGTCAGTTGTCAAACATCGTCCTTGGACTGGAACGTAACGGGCAAGCAGACGATCCGACTGAACGGAACACAACTCTCATCCGTGTGTTGAAGAACAGGTTCAGTGGTAAGACAGGCCCGACCAGCCGTGTCCTCTATGATGAGTTCACCGGACGCCTCAATGAATTGATTGGAGAAGATGAATAATGCCTTACTTTTATACAGGTGAAGAGTTACAAAAGGTACTTACTTATTTAGACAGCAGAGGTATCTACTATGAAAGACGTGACACTGCCAGAATGTTAATCATATACCACCCACAGAAGAAGTGGAAAAGGTATGACTATCGTTGGAGTACAGGACGGTGGTCTCCTCTGCCAAACAAACTAAGGAAACACTATTGTTCCAGAGGTATCGAAGACTTCGTTAACCGTTTCCTTAAGCCTGAAGAGTTGGAGTTAGATGATTAGGAGAAAGGATCATCAAGTATGAGAACAGTGGTATGTGACATCGAAGCGGATGGGTTACTACCTCATGTATCTAAGATATGGTGTATAGTTGCAAAGGACTATGAAGATGGAACTGTTTATACTTTTACATCTGATCCTGACGATGATCATCCTAATGTAGAAGACTTTCATGCTTTCGCTGATGAGGTACATCATTGGATCGGCCATAACTTTCTCAGTTATGACGCCAGAGTACTTAAGAAAATACTCAACATCAGGATCAAAGGTAACAGGATCACTGACACTCTTGTTGTGTCACGGTTACAGGCTTACAGTAGACAAGGGGGACACTCCTTGCATAACTGGGGTGAGATACTTAAACATCCCAAGCTTCCATTCAAAGACTTCTCTGAGTACACACCAGAGATGCTTGAGTACTGTATCAATGATGTGGAGTTGAACTATAAGGTAGCCTGTTACCTAAAGTCCGAGGGCGGAAAGTACGGGAGCGCAAAAGCAGAGGCGATTGAACATGCTGTTCAGTACCTCCTTGACGAACAGAAGGAACGTGGCTTTGCTCTTGATGTAAAGAAGGCACATAAACTTTTCGCCCTATTCGGTAACCGTGCCGCCAGACTTGAGCTTGAGATACTGGCTGAGATGCCACCTGTACCTAAGTTCATTGATGTCAGAGAACCAAAGTATAAAGCTGATGGTTCCTTGTCTGTTGTGGGGTTGAAGAAACCTTTGGGGAATGGATGGGAGAATTGTTCCGGTCCATTCAGTTATGTGGAGTGGGAAGAGTTCGACTTGAATAGCCCAAAGCAGAAGGTTAAACGTCTTAACCCCTATTGGAAACCAACAGTCAGGACCAAAGGGTATCGTAAACTTAATGACAAGCTGAGGTCTGGGGAGATTAATCAAGATGAGTTTGATCAGAGACAACAGTATATGTGGCAAGTGTGTGAGGAAAATCTACAGACACTACCTCCTCATGCCCCGTCAGGGTTGTCTAAGTTGGCTGATTACGCTATGTATGTGGCTAGGCGGAACGAAGTGGAAGGGTGGTTAGATGCACTTGGAAGTGATAACAGAGTACACGGTACCACCTTTTCTATTGGTGCTGTCACTCATCGTATGTCTCATAACAGTCCTAATATGGCTAACATTCCGGGAAGCGACTCTCCCTATGGAACGGAATGTCGCTCTTGCTTTACTGTTGCCGACACTGATAATCGTTGCCTTCTTGGTGTTGACGCTAGTGGCATTCAACTACGTGTTCTTGCCCACTACATGAACGATCCAGACTACACAAAGGAAGTAGTTGACGGTGACATACACACAAAGAACCTTGAAGCTATGGGAATTGACAAAGGAGAATGGGATGAAGAACACGGGCAATGGTCAGCACGATCTACTGCAAAGACTTTTATTTACGCTTGGTTACTCGGAGCAGGAGATGAGAAAGTGGGTCTCATCTGTGGAGGTGATAGTTCATTCGGACGTAGGGTCAAGCAGACATTTCTTGAGTCTCTCCCCGCTCTTGCTGATCTCAAAGAAGAAGCAACCAAAACAGCTAGAACTGGAAGACTGGTTGGCATCGACGGACGACACATAGAAATCAAGTCCGCACACTATGCACTCAGCTGTTACCTACAGGGGGCTGAGTCATGCATCATGAAGAAGGCCATGATCGATTGGCATCTTGAGGTTCGAAAGAGAAACCTAGATGCACAGATGGTGGCTGTCGTCCATGATGAATTTCAAATTGATGTACGAAAGGAACATGCTGATGAAGTAGGAAAGATTGTAGTTGACTCCATCATCAAAGCTGGTGAGTATTTTAATCTTAACTGTCCAATGGATGGTGAGTACCGTATCGGAAATAATTGGGCAGAGACACACTGACCCGCTTGACAAGCACATCACAGCTTGCTACAATATACATACACAGTAACTCATGAACATAGGAGATAGATAATCATGAGCAACAAACACGAAGATGTCGTCATTGAAGCTACCCTGTACTGGCCCTTCCTTGGTAAGGTCAACGATATGTCTGGTAAGTACCAGGTTGACCTTGGTCAGTTGGACAAGAATGCCATCAAGGCTATCCAAAGTCTTGGTCTGACTGTCCGTACTGATCAGCCTAAGGACGAAGATAAGCCTGATCGGGAGCAGTTCATCACGGCTAAGTCTAACTACCCGTTCAAGGTTCTGTTCAAGAACGGTGTCAGTGTTGTTCCTGTTGACAAGATTGGTAACGGCACCAAGGCCCGTATCAAAGTCAACTCGTACGATTGGCAGTTCAAGGGTAAGTCTGGTTCGTCCCTGTCTGCCAAGGTTATCCAAGTGACTGATCTTGTGGAGTACACGGGTGTTGTTGATCCTGACTTTGAAGACTCCACCCCTGCGCCGGGGCAGTCCCACCAGACGGATGAGTTGAACGACGACTTGTCTGATCTGTACTCGGACGACTAAGACTACACAGGGGCCGGGGTAGCTCAGTTGGTAGAGCAGTTGCCTTGTAAGCATCAGGTCGCCAGTTCGAATCTGGTCCCCGGCTCCATCTCTTTGAAAGGATAAAGTATGACCTCGATTGATACCCTTGTACCTGACATCATGAAGATGGTGGATGAAGGTGTTGACCAAGTAGATGAAGCTGCCATCCATCAACTTCTGTCTGACATTGAATACGGTGTCCGTCGCCAACTGACCAAGTCTGAACGACAGCGCAGTGGCACCCTCCGTATGTCCAATGTCGGTAAGCCTGACTGTCAGCTGTGGCATGAGTGTAACGACACTCCTTCAGAGGAACTCCGTCCTGAGACACGGATCAAGTTTCTGTACGGGGATATCGTCGAGGCTCTGGTTCTCTTCCTTGCCAATGCAGCAGGACATGATGTGAAGCATGAGCAGAAGGAAGTGGAACTGAATGGAGTCAAAGGGCACATCGATGCTGAGATTGATGGTGTGTTGATTGATGTCAAGTCTACATCCAAGTTCGGCTTTAATAAATTCAAGGATGGTACACTCCCTGAAGACGATCTTTTCGGCTACATGGGGCAGCTGTCCTCGTACAAACAGGCAGGAGGGTGGGACCGTGCCGCCTTCCTTGCCTTCAACAAAGAGAGTGGGGCCATGTGTCTCTATGAACCTGACGAGATTGACATGGATCACAATGCTGATCAACGTATTGACTTCGTCAAGGGGATGGTCACTGGTCCTCAACCTGAACGTTCCTTCGACGCCATCCCTGATGGTAAAAGTGGGAACATGAAGCTGGGTACACGGTGTGCATACTGTGCATTCAAGGACGAGTGTTGGAAAGACAGCAACGATGGGCAGGGATTGCGCACGTTCATCTATTCCAACGGTCCTCGTTTTCTGACCCATGTTGAAAGGGAACCTGATGTCCCGGAAGCAACCTGAACACCACTGGGTTGGTCGTAAGCCTGACCCTAAGAAGTACTTCGGATTTGTGTACGAGATCACATGCTTGGTTAACGGAAAGAAGTACGTGGGTAAGAAACAATACCACCGTTGGAGCCGACGCAAGATTGCTGGCCCATCGAAGTGGGAGTTCTACCAGTCTTCCTCCAAGCATGTGGCTGAGGACATCAAGAAGTACGGGGCTGACAAGTTTGAGTTCCGTATCCTGAAGAACTACAAGACACGAGGCGGCTTGGTGTATGGGGAAGCAAACCTCCAACACAAACGAGACGTCTTAACCAAACGAAAAGGAGACGAACGTGTCTACTACAATGCACAAATCGCAGGAATCAAATGGATTCCAAAGGAGTGGTGATGACTGATCATCTTGTCATCTTCGACATGCAAGTGAAGCCCGACTCTGACCTCTCTCATCTGCCAGCCATAGGTAACTACATCGTCCGTCATCAACCGGAGAAGATCATTGTCATTGGTGACTGGTGGGACATGCACTCACTATCTTCATATGACAGAGGGACCAAGAACGCTGAAGGTGCACGGTATCAGGATGATATCAAAGCCGGTATCAAAGCCATGGCCAAGATGCTACGTCCTGTTCACTTCCACAATGAACATATGAAACTGATGAAGAAGAAACAGTACCAACCTGAGATGCACTTCACCATTGGTAACCATGAGGAAAGGATCATGCGTCATGTCAATGCCAACCCAATCTTGGAAGGAACGCTTGGTTACCATAACCTTCGTCTCACTGAGTTTGGTTTTACTACTCATGATTTCCTCACTCCTGTCATTCTTGATGGGGTAGAGTACGTCCACTACGTACAGAACAGGAACTCCAAGTACGCCAAGTCTAGTTCCAAAGCCAGCATCGAACAGACCAAGGTGTCGGTCACCCAAGGACACCGGCCCTGCCTTGATGTTTACACAACATGGGGTGACAAGCAAGGGATGATGTGGTCTATCACCTGTGGTTCGTCGTACCTTGACCTTGAGGAATTTAAGAAGGCACAGGGTAACCAACATTGGCGTGGTATTGTACATAAACGTAACGTCAAAGAAGGTGACTTTGATCCCACGTTCTTTCGTCTGTCCTCTTTGATGGAAGAGTATAGTGATGATTGATTGGGTTGAGTTTAGACATGCAGTATGTGACAGGTACACCTCTGCTGAAATTGTGGATACCCTTGGGTTGACAGCTGAAGAACTTTATGCTACACTTGAGGTACACATCATAGAGAACTACCAATTGTTTGACCTTGTCCTTAGGGAGATGGGATTAGACTATGAAGAAGAAGAGGAGGAAGAGTATTAAACCAAGAAACGTGGCGGCTCATGAACTTGAGTCACCACTGTATCAACATAAGATCATCCCTAACAAGAAACGAGGACAACAAGATGTTTCAAAAGCTACTAGGAAGAGACAAGCCAGAGATGGAGGAGATTCTATTTAACCCTGATCCTCTTATCAATAGACTTGAGATGGTGACCAAGTTAATCCGAATGAGGGATTACGAAGAACTCAGCCTCAACTCAGAGAATCAGATTAACAGGGCTATTGAGTTGATCTTCTACTCTCTTGAACCTGATGACTACAAAAGGATAAGAGATGAAGCACTACACTAAGGAGCAAAAGGTTGCAGAGTTTCATAAGGCGATGGGGTTGCCGATTGACATCACATCCACTGTAACCCAACTGAAGCTACGTGCACGGTTGATTACGGAAGAGGCAATGGAAGTTGTCAAGGCCATGGAGGTGTTGGAGATGGAGCATGAGCGTTCCAAACCTGGTACCAAAGCTCAATGGGCACACTTGATGAAGGAGCTTGCTGATTTACAGTACGTACTCAGCGGAACCATTGTAACATTCAAAGAACTCTCCCCTGAATTTGATGTAGTCTTTAACCGAGTGCATGAAAGCAACATGTCGAAGCTAGATGATGATGGTAACCCCATCAGAGATAAAGAAGGTAAGGTTATGAAAGGACCTAACTATGTTGAAGCTAAATTAGAGGACCTATTTATCTGATGGTTGAGTTTGAAGAAGAGTACACTGAACTCCCCATCGAGATTATCAAAGACAATAGAAGGTGGATCAGGAATGATCTACTTGCCAAAACAAATGCGGATATGCTGTTACAAAAGATACAGGAAGATGATGGACAACACTACAATCCCAGTGAAGTCCGGCAACATATCCAAGATGCAACCGGTAGATTCCTTGCCTTATGGAGTCTACTCAATGGAGGGGAGACAGAAAATTCACCGCAGATTATGCAGCAAATAAACGGGATATGCTCCGCATTAGTCGCAGCATATAAACTTACGGAAGGGAAACAACCTACACTTAAGTTCAAAGATGAACAGTATACGGAGGTTAAATAAAGATGATCGGACCACAAGTAAAGGAGTGTGCAGACCTACATGCTACGAAATACAGGCTACCGAATGAGTCATATGAAGAAGGGATCGCCCGTAATGCAGCGGCACTTTCCGACAGTGAAGGTCACCGACAAAAACTTAGAAGCATTCTTGGAGAGCAACGATTTATGCCAGCCGGGCGAGTGCAATCTGCAATGGGTTCCCCTAGAGATGTTACAGCCTACAACTGTTTCGTTTCGGGAACTATTGAAGACTCGATGGAGAGTCTCTACAAGAGGACTGCACAAGCGGCTGAGACAATGCGGCGAGGGGGTGGGATTGGTTATGACTTCTCTCGTCTACGTCCTCGTGGTGATCGGATTGTCAGTCTCGACTCTTCCGCTTCTGGCCCTGTTAGCTTCATGCGAGTCTTTGATGCTTGGTGCGCAACGATTGTATCGGCGGGTCATAGACGAGGAGCAATGATGGGTGTCCTCCGTGTCGATCACCCTGACATTGAGGAGTTCATCCGTGCCAAACGAAATGAGACTGACCTTCGTAACTTCAACATCTCCATCGGCATTACTGACGAGTTCATGAGGTGTGTTGAGAAAGGAACCACCTTTGATCTGGTATTCGAAGGACGGGTTTACCGTACCATTGATGCTGGTGCGCTTTGGGATGAGATCATGCGAAGCACCTGGGACTGGGCCGAGCCTGGTGTACTGTTCATCGACAGGATCAATCAAGACAATCCCCTGTTCTATGTGGAGCGCATTGAAGCAACTAACCCGTGTGGAGAGCAACCCCTCCCGCCTTTCGGTGCTTGTCTCCTTGGCTCGTTCAACCTAGTTAAGTATGTAAACCCTGAAGGGAGGTTCAACTTTGACCTATTTAAAGAGGATATCCCTCATGTTGTACGTGCGATGGACAACGTTATCGATAGGACAAACTACCCTCTTAAAGAACAGCGTGAAGAGGCTCAGAAGAAACGTCGGATGGGATTGGGCATCACCGGCACTGCTAACGCTATACTTCTATGCGGTCATTCTTATGGTGATGATGCTTCACTACGTCTTGTACGTAAAATCATGAAGACTTTGTGTCTCACCGCATATGAGACATCGTCTGACTTGGCTGTTGAGAAGGGTACATTCCCTTTGTTCAGTGAAGAGTACCTTGATAACGAGTTCATGCAGAAGTTTCCTGATGATCTCAAAGCCAAGATCAAACAACAGGGTATGCGTAACAGTCACCTGATCAGCATTGCCCCTACAGGTACCATCTCCTTCACCGCTGACAACATCAGCAGTGGCATTGAGCCGGTGTTTGCGTACGAGGTACACCGTACTGTGGAGACAGACCTAGGTAAGGTGATCGTCCCTCTGAAGGACTACGTATGGAACTACCACGGCCTCAAGGATAAGACTGCGGATCAGTTGTCTGTTGATGACCACCTCAACATGCAGATTGCAGTGCAGCCTTGGGTGGACTCAGCCGTATCAAAGACCCTGAACGTGGGTGATGATGTCACCTTCGAAGAGTTCAAGGATACCTACCTCAAGGCATGGAAGGGTAAGCTGAAAGGAGTCACCACCTTCCGTCCCAGTGGTAAACGCTACGGTATCCTGAACAAGGTAGAGCCTGAAGAGGATGTGTATGAGGACGGTGCCGCCTGTTTCATTGACCCTGAGACTGGACAAAAGGAGTGCGGATAATGAAGTATTTTATCCTTAAGAAAGTGTATGAACATGTTGCCACATACGATACGGAGGAGAAAGCTGAAGAAGTTCTTGACCAATTAGGTAGAGATTATATGAACTCTTTCGGAGAGTTTAGTCCTTACTTCATTGAAGAATATGAGGGGGATGAAGATGCCTGACATTGAAAGAGAGTTTGCCTACCAACAAGAGCAGCAGAAGAAAACAACCCAAGCCTACCGAGACAACTGGAACCACATATTCAAACCCAAGACAGAAAAGGAGAAGAAAGATGTACGGCAAGGAAGCGATGGAAGCAATGAATGACCACCCAATTGAAGATGCGTTCCATTCACCTGATATCTCTGTGTCGCCTGAAGAGGATGAATGGATTCGTAAGCGATGGGGTACGTATGATGAGCCTGACCCTGTCGTTGCTGCCAATATCCGCCGACTGAGTGAACGATCAGCTGAAGGTATGAAGAAATATGGCACCACAATGATGCGTGATGACCTGACCTCTGTGGAATGGATTGACCATGCCATTGAGGAAGCCCTTGACTTTGCCAACTACCTTGAACGTCTTAAATACGACCTATTGAAAGGAACCAAATAATGAATCCGCACTTGGAAGAAGCACTTGAGATGATTATGGATGAAGGTATCGGGGATAAGTTCACCGTCGCCACCTTACAAGAGTTGATATTTGATATCAGCTGTGACCCTGATGGGTTCGAAGCAGTCACCGGAGTTGGCGGGGAGGAAATGCTTGATGCCCTTTGTCTGTTGATCAGTTGGTACGGTGTCCCTGGTAAGGATTTCGAACCTGATGGATGTTGATAATAGAAAACTGGTAGCTGCTCAGTACGTGCTAGATCGGGTCATAGGTTGGGTAGATGATATACGAGCAGCATCTTACCCACATACCCCTGAGTCTTACGGTCTACAGTATACGTATTTTGTAGCTACCTTGGACAAGGTACAAGAGTTACTCAACAGTCAGGATAGTGAGGATCAACCCGATGAAACAATTGCCCGCCGACGATAAACCCGTAGCTCAACCTCCCCCACATTCTCAGCAAGAAACGCGGAGAATAGCAGAGTTAATCTCCGAAAAGTGTGAAACAATTTGGCCTGTAAGTTGGAAGGAACTAATGAAATGAGAGAATTAAGCACTTTACTGAACGATAATGGGATTTATGAGCAGATAACAGTAGAAGTACTAACGGCTCCACTTCTCAGCAGAAAAAGGACTTGAATCATTTCATTGCTTGCTTCCATCCATAAAGGTCTTGGCACCTCTGACCAATCCTTTGATGCCGAACGAAGCAGCGAAGCAGACATAAAGAAGGGTCCAGTACTCTTCTGGGATGCGTGTCTTGATAATAATAAAAGCAGACTCAAGCCGAGACACAACTTCCATATCACCAAAGGCAGCAGCAACAAACATAACAATAATCGGAGCAGTGATGACAATGGTAAGGTACTCATCCTTCCAACTGTCACCACTGTTCTCTGCCTGGATGGCGTCCCAATCCTGATCCCCTTTAATTACAGCCACATCACGTTCGTGCTTGGCCTGGGCTTTCTCAGCCTTGTTAGAGAGGTACTGTTTACCTACACTGAACAAGCCAGAAACTATTGATCCTAATATTGGTATCATTCTATTTCTTTCCCTTCTTAAACGTTATCGTAAGCGTTGAGGCTGAACCGGCAGATGACATCGCATGTGCCAGTCCCACCAGATGCGTTCGCCGTGAAATACAGCACGTCGCTTGACGTTAGAAGGAACTTGATTGGGTCTCTAATAGTATTATGGTCCTGTACCGACGTATCAAGGTTCACCCTGAAAATCTCGTATCGGGTTGCCAAGTTCCTGTTGAAGGCATAACCTTTCAAGATGATGTCTCTTGACTTGTTAGACGAGATGATGTTGAAATACAGAAACTCTACCACTGCCGTCTGGCTGAATCCTGTGTGAAAAATGCACTGCTGCGTGACGGACCCCTCTGCCGGGATGCTGGCTTGAAAGCTGCCGTTCGTCGTCGCCGTAATAGTGATGTTACTGGCGTTGTAGTTGAGGCTACCGGATGCGCTAACTAAACAACGATTAATCCCAAAGCCAGTGAAGCTAGTGGTATCTGTGCCGTCCGTGCCTAGATTATGTTCGGCGACAGCTTGGTTGCCGTCAGAGTCCAGATAGTAGAATGTCAACTGGGTCGCGCCTGTCGTACCCGCTCCGTCTGTTGACCCACCAGCAGTGCCATCATAGGCGATGTCGAAGGTGGAAGCCGTGGTGAGGATCGTCGGCGCTGTCGCACTGTCAGGCCAGATGATGCTCTCTGTGCCATCGGCCAGCGCCAATCTATAGCCAAACGTGTTCCAACCCAGCACACCGCTGCGAAGATTTCGCCGCACTTCATCCTGGAAGTCTGTGGGGCGCACGATGATGGCATCAGTGTCCACGCCAACCGATTGATTCAGTGGCGCGTTGCCATTGCTATATGGGCCAAAGTAGGTGTATAGACGGAGATAAGTCTGGTCGCCATCTGCGTCGTTCACGAAGCGCACCCGCACATACCTACCGTTAACCTTGGCATTGTGGTATTCGTGGATACCCGCCGCAACCCGGAAGCCTTGCACAGGGAACGTACTGTCAGAGTTCACGGCATCGTTAGAGAAATCGAAGTATAACGTACCCGGCTGGTCTGTCTTGAGGCTGACCGTTGCGCCATCTAGGCAGCGTGACCATGTACCAGTGAAGGTACTTCCACTTGTCAGTAAGGTAGTTGTGGTATTTTCACTATTTACTGACGCACCATTAGGAATATAACTCATCTTACATAATCACCCAGTTGTTTCCATCACTCTGAAGACGCAAAGATGTCCACTGTTTTGTGATGATGGTTGTTGTGTCTCCATCAATTGTCTCTGATTTATACCCGTCAATGGTGACAGTATTCGCAGACGAATCAATCTTCTTAACTGTGACAACTCTGCCCACCATCGATCCGGCCCTGGGTAGTGTAACTGTCATCTGGTTAGACGATGCATCACACAAGACTGTGCTATGGTTGTCTTTAAGCTGGACAGTTGACGATGTGAACGTGTTAATCTGATAACGCATCACATCACCACCTCCTCCACCACCCGATTGTCCACCCAATTCCACCCATTTACCCCATGTGCCGTCTGGTTTCTGGAATCTGATGCTGTTACCTTTGATCTCATGGTCTGGCATCGGACCCATCTCACCATCAACACCATCCCTTCCGTTTAAACCGTCCCTTCCTGGCTCTCCAGTGGCTCCTACAGCGCCATCTTTGCCGTCTAGGC
>Ga0208898_1001290_pt1 | contig 16873 bp, 26 predicted proteins | sample VirMetDEL_Mar_4_FD_184513 | JGI IMG/M metagenome (GOLD analysis project Ga0208898, IMG submission 184513) | Aqueous microbial communities from the Delaware River and Bay under freshwater to marine salinity gradient to study organic matter... | ecosystem: Environmental > Aquatic > Marine >...
GTGGTGTTTGGCTACGAGTGCCATGAGCAGCTCGTCCTCTTGGCGTGTCCAGGTGTGTCCGTGTTTGTTCATGTGTTCAATTCAAAAAAGGGCTATTTGATCGCGCTCTTTAAGTACCGCAGCGCAATTCTTTTTGGCCATCTCGTAATAGCTGGGCTTGAGTTCAAACCCTAGCCCGCGGCGATGCATCTTGACGGCTTGATATACTTCCGAACCGATTCCGGCAAAAGGAGTGAAAACCAACTCGCCCGGATTCGACCACAGCCCAATGCACCGCTCTATGACTCCAAGCTGTAAGGGGCAGATGTGCTTTTCATCTTTTGCGTCCTTGGCCCCGCGCCAATCGTTCAGTACATCGGTGCGTTGGATGTCCATCCATACCGGACTCGCCCACTTTTGCCAAGTATCGAGTGGGAAGTTTTCGCGGGTCTTATTCGTAATTGGCTCCCAATCCTCTTCAGCCCCTTCCCACTTTTTGAATATGGTCACGTATTCGGGTAATCCGATTCCGGTATAACTGGAGTCCTTGCGGAGCTGCTTATATAGGAGCCTCTGCGTCTTCGTGCGTTGCATCTCCAGTACGGGGTCGGTCCAAATAGTAACCTTTGAATGGTACTTGAATCCGACCTCCTCCATAGCGCGGTGATAGTCGCCCGTGAAGTCGTAAAGGCCAGTATATCCGGAGCTGTTTTTGTACCGCGCGAGGTCTTTACTGTGGACGCAAACCAGGCGCCCCGGCTTCATGACGCGATAGAGATCGCGCAAGAGGTACATAGTTTGCTCGAAGAACTCCTCATTGCTTACGCAGTTTCCCATGTCCCGGATATTGTCCGAGTAGGTAAAGAGGGTAGAGAAGGGCGGAGAAAATACAGAGAGGTCGACGCTATCGTCCTCCAAATATTGAATGGCATCAACGCAGTCGGCGTTGACGAGGTGGTAATCGTCGGTCTTGGTTTCAACCTTTTCGTAATGGGCTTTCATGGTGTATTCCGTTTCGTTTGCGTGTGTAACAATTCCAGCCATCATCTCATTGAATTGCTTCTGTTTTCGGTTTATGGACTGGGTGACATTCTCCATCGTATCGGTGGAGATGATGTAGATGTTGACCTCTTTGTTTTGTCCGAAGCGATACGAGCGGCGGATAGCCTGATACAACCCCTCGAAGCTGAAATCGAGAGAGGCGAATATCTGATTCGGGCAGTGCTGGAAGTTGAGTCCGAACTGGGCGATCTTGGTCTTCGTAACCAGCACCCGAAACTTACCTCCTTTAAAAGCTAGGAACGCGCTTTCTTTTTGCTCCGGCGTCATACCCCCGTGAACCTCTACCGCATCGGGGATAAGGTCCAAGATGAACTTGGCCTCCTCGTTCTGACGTACCCAAACTATGAAGGGTTCATCCGAGGCATTTACTATCTCCGCGGCCGCTTCCATGCGTGGAACCTTGGTAAGGCGTAGCTCGGCATTGAAGTTGGTTGCACTTACGGCCACCTCATTGAATAGCATTCCGTGTTCCCTCTGTTCGGTCTCTATCTCTCGATCGTGGAAATGCAGCGGCGGGAGGTCGTAGCCTTCGTCCTGATAGCCTATATCGGACGGCTTGCGAAGTACGCTCGACCAGCTACCTATCCACCCGTAGAAGTCAGCGAAGGCGTGACCCTTTAGGCGGTAGTTATTCATTCCTTCGTCACGCACGAACCAGCGCATACGCATATCCGGGGCGTCCATGACGTCGAGGAATTCGGAGTGGTTGCCTATCTCATTGAGGTCGTTGGGTGCCGGGGTAGCGGTACACGCGAGCTTGTAGGGAATATCCTCACACCTGGACATAACCAATCGCTTCATCTTGCCCGTGTAGTTTTTGAGTATCGAGGACTCATCGAGGACTACGCCCGCCACGCCTTCGAGATCTACTTTATGAAAGCTCTCGTAATTGGTGATGAAAATATCGGCGTTGCCTTCCTGCCATCGGGTAAGGTATACGCCGAACTTTTCTCCTTCGCTGATGGTTTGACCTGCGACAGCAAGCGGGCAAAGGATGAGAACCTTTCCGCCTGTATGCGTTGCTACCTGCCGCGCCCATTCTAGTTGCATGAGGGTTTTTCCGAGGCCGCAGTCGGCGAAGATGGCATACTTGCCACGCCGACACGCCCTCTGCACAATCTCCTTTTGAAACGGGAATAGGTGGCGGTTGAGGTCTTCGGGTTCAAATCCTACTTGGACCGTCTTCGCCTGTTTGCTTTGTATGAATTGCTGATATGTCATGTGTTCTCTTTGTGATATCTAAACTCCCAGCGCACCTCGATGCGGGAGAGGCGGCAGTTGTCGGCGATGGCATCCAGCACGCGCCCGTCGCCTGTTTTGATCTGTCGCATTAGCTGCTCTTTGTTTACGCCGAGCTTCTTAGCGCACGCCTGCACGCTCCCGTACTGGCTCTTTATCATATCGAAAAATTCCATCAGAATGAGTTTAAGATTCCGCAGTAGCTGTTTCCGTAGAGGGGACTCTGGCCGCTGCTGATTGTGTGGTTCGGTTCCCTATACCCGTCGGGGTACATCACGAACCCGTCACCTTGGACCTTTTCGGTTAGTACCTCCGGGGCCTGTCCGTATCCGGTAGGGGCCGGGCGGTTGATTGGGTGCAGACCTCTGGTATCCCATAGCCGCCGCCATATGCACCGCATCTGCTCCCACGTATCGACCTCCATCTTATCGTAGAGAATCATAGCGAAACGAATTCTTTGTGCATGACGTAGAGGATATGAATCTGAGCGCGGAGCTGCATAACGACTGGATCTTTCTCAAGGTCGTACCCTTGAATTCTTGCCCCGTCGATATCGAACTTCCGGGACTCGATGTCTTTATACAGTTGTTCCTGCATCGCTTCAATGGCGTTCATGCAATCGAGGACGGCCTCGTCCCTTCCAATCTTGTGATTGAGGTGCATCATTTGCTGTTCTGCGGTCATTTGGTAGCGTCTTCGAGTGTGGACATAGCATCGTCGAGGAGTTTCTCGATGCGCTCGGTGTACTCCTGCAAGTTCTTGAGCTTGCGGACCAGGGTCATATCGCGCTTCCTGATACAATCGGGAGTCGCCATCTGTATGACCTCATCAAATAGGGGAGTGCTTGTGTGTTGCATGGGGCAAATATATAGACAAGTTTTGCAATCCTGCAAATTTCTGTCATATCTTTGGAGGGTCAAAACACAAAACGATGACAAGATACAGAGAGTGGTTCGCCGCGGTGAACCGTGCTATCGTCGCAGAGATGGCGGTGCAGAAGAAGACGCAGAAACACCTGGCCGATGAGCTGGGCGTTCACGCTGCTACCATCAACCGCAAGCTGAAAGACCCCGGACTGTTCTCCGTGGGCGAGTTGGGCCAAATATGCGAGGCCTTGAGTATTGACCTCAAAGACCCGAAGACCTATGGTACAAGCGCAGATTGAATCCATCCAAGGGAAAGGGGATTGGCAAGGCAAGTTCGGGACCATGTACACCTTCGAGATAGCCTTCGCAGACGGGACGGTAGGAGAGGCCAACAGCAAGACCGCCGAGCCTCCGTACAAGGTGGGCGACGAGGTTTACTATGAGGTACAACGGGAGAACCAGTACGGCAAGAAGCTCAAGATCTCAAAGAACCCGCCTATCCCCGGAGGCTTCCCAGCCGCGAACCCGCAGAAGGACAAGCAAATTATTCGCGGGATGTGCCTGAAGTTGGCGGGCATGGCGTGGGCCAATCAATACAAGCACAAGGAGTTTTCTACCCCGCACGAGGTGCTGGTTAAGGACGTCATTATGCTGGCCAAGAAATACGAAGCAGCTTTCAACGAATGGATGAACGAGTAAGCGACTGCTGTGGGGCCGCCCCGGTCCTGACCAGCGAAGACGTGGGTATCTGCCCGGAGTGCAAAGAACATTGTGAATACGTCGACGATGAGGACTGACATACCCCACGAGGAGCGCGTCACGCGGATCATGTTTCTCCAGGAGTTCCGGCGCAACCTCTACAAGGGGAGAGCCAAGAACGGACTGAATAATCGACAGGTCTTGCAATACGACAGGGAGATACGGCAGGTCAAATTTGCCCTGAAGAAACTTGATCCCGATGGCATCTTTGGGCCATGAAGTATTGGTTTGAAGTAGAGGACGCGCAGCGGTATGGTCTCCCAGCCGCTGCCGTTCTTTCCCATCTCAAGTATTGGATTGAAAGGAACGAGCACGAAACCGGGCGCCCCTGCGTCACTCAAACCGTGGCCAAGATGGGCGAGTATCTTCCGTTTCTTTCTCACAAACAGATCCGCGCGGCGTTGCGTAAGCTGGTCGATTTGGAGGTGTTGAGCCGGGAGCGAAATGGGTTCGACCCGGTGTATACATATTGCCTAATGGACGAAAGGGAAATCAGGGGGACAAAAGGTACAATAGCTGACGACCAAAAGGGACACCACGTGATGACCCAAAAGGACATCAGTACTTATAGAAACAATAAAACAGAAGAGAAAACAAACGCGCGCGAGGATTTGGAATACCAGAGACCAACCGAGGAGGAGGTCGTGGAGTATTTGGTAGATATTGGCGGGGCCGATCTTGCGCCCGACCTCGGCCCAGCGTTCTACAATTACTACGAGGCGAACGGGTGGATGGTCAACGGCACCCCGATTGCGAAGTGGAAACCCAAGGCCCGGCAGTGGCTATCGAATGAAAGAAACAGACAGAGCAATGACAGACGAAAAGGATTTAATCCAAAGGGATTCACTCCCGACGGCCTCAAGGACTTCATCGCTAACGGTTAGTAGTGTGGCCCTCCTGAAGGGAGAAAGTCGAAATTTGACCCCTCAAAATGCGTGGGAGGGGGGTACAAACATCCGCACGGCCCTGCGACTTCACCCGCAGCAGGTTCGGGCGTGGTTTTTTTTGGAGCTGGGGAAGCTGATCAAGTTCGTCGATGCGACCAAGACCATCCAGGACGACGAGGAAATGAAGGAGACGGCCCGCGCCCTAATGGAAGAATTCCCCGCCTTCCGCCTCGAAGAGTTCAAGCTCGTATTCGAGTACATCAAGCGCGACAAGTTCGGACCCATGTACGGGCGGCTGAAGCTGGGGGAGCTTATGACGTGCTGCCGGAAGTGGGAGGAGATGCGAGCGGAGACAATTTTGGAGCGTCAGCATCGTCCGGAATTTGACCCGTACCAGAGAGGGTATAACCGCGAACAACCCCGGAAGGCTATCTTGTTGACCGTCGAGGACCTCATCGAACTCGGCGAGATCAAACCGAAATGACCCCCGGCATACTCCTCGCAATCGCAATTCTCACCTTCGCGCAAATCGGCGCGGAGTATTACCAAGAGCACCAGGTGCGCCTGTTCAATCTCGTCGTATTTCTACTCGCGTGCCTAGGCCTGTTCGTATGACCCGAAAGAAACTCATCGCCCGCCTCGATCGGGTCTTCTCCCAATGGGTACGGAGCAAGGACGCAGACCATAGGGGGTACGTGCAGTGCTTTACGTGCGGGGTGTGGAAGCATTGGAAGACCGTCGACGCGGGACACTTCCAAAGCCGGGCCAAGTTCTCGACCCGATGGGACGAGAGGAATGTAAAATGCCAGTGTAAGAGCTGCAACGGATTCCGGAGCGGGGAGCAGTACAGATTCGCCCGCAACCTGGACGCCGAATATGGGGAAGGAACGGCGATGGAAATCGAAGCCCTAAGCAACACGACAAGGAAATACAGCGTCGAGGAACTGGAGGCCCTCATCGATGTCTACAACCGACGCCTCCGGAAGCTATGACCCTGGACGGATACCTTGAGCGCAATTACGACGACCTCCTGCAAGCCGCTTATAGGATCGCAGGGAAGGACGGGCCGGACCTGCTGCACGAGGTTATCCTACAGCTCTACCAAACGAAAGACGAAACCATCGACGGCCTGCTCGAAAGGAACCAGCTGAAGTATTGGGCGCTGCGGGTCATGGTCAACAACTACAACTCGAAGACCTCCCGATATCATTACAAATGGCGAAAGGATTTAGAGCGCCGCAGGAAGTTCGCTCACCATATCGTCGACTGGTGGGACGGGGACGGGGTAGCGGCACACCGCGACGAGCTCCTGACCCACATCGAAGAACGCCTCGCCGACCTCCCCTGGTTCGATGCGGAGGTCTTTGCGATATATTTCGAGGATGGACACACCCTCGATTCCTTCGCGGAGTCGACGGGCATCTCCCGACATACCCTTTACACCACAATTCGACGTGTCAGAAAACAACTCCAAGGGACTCGGCGACAGGATCGCGCAGTTCACGAAGGCGACGGGGATAGATAAAGCCGTGAAAGCCGTCGTGAAGGACTGCGGGTGTGAGGAACGCCGCGCGAAACTGAACGCCATCTTCCCCGGTAGGAATGTCGAGATGTCCGAGGAGGACGTAACGGCTTACGAGGAGCTGCTCCCGTCCATCGAGTATTCCAAGAAATCGGGAACCCGCCTATCGCGTGCCCAGTGGCGCGATATCTACGGCATCTTCAATCGCACCTTCAACGCCAACGAAAGGCCCTGCAACTGTACCGGAAAGAACAAAAGCATGGTCGAGAAACTACAACGAGCCTATGAGTATACGTGTAAACCTTAAAACCTGGAGCGACTACCCCGACGCAGTATCGAACAACGCGAAGAAGGGCATCGAACTAAATGAGAAGGTCGGCAATAAGTGCGCCACCCAAGTCGGGAAGGTCCGCGCCCAACAGCTAGCCCAAGGGCAAGCGGTCTCCTTCGATACCGTACAGCGGATGTATTCATATCTTTCCCGCGCGGAGGAGTATTACGACGAGTCAGATACGCAGGCTTGCGGAACTATTTCGTACCTTCTATGGGGAGGTCTGGCCGGGAAGCGGTGGGCCGAAAAGATAATGCGCGAAGAGGGCAAACTGTGAAAATCATAACCGCCGGCCAGCTTGACGGGTACCAACGCAGGAAGGACCGCACCGTTTCCCTCCGCTTCATTACCCAGGAGAAGACCTCCGGAGAGATAGCGGACATAGATCGCCTCGTTGATACGTTCGGGATTCTGTACTTCCGGGGGGAGGAGAAGATGAACCGCGATGAGGTCGATGAATTGGACGCGGTGGAGCTGGACCTATACGACGAACCTAAGAGTCAAAGCCAACGCCTACGGAACGTCCTGTATAAGGTGTGGATGCAAGACCCGACCGGGACCTTCAAGGAATACTACAAGCATGAAACAGAACGCATCATACAGCACTACAAGGGAAAGATCCATGAGTAAGCAATACGCATACCGCGCCACCTTCTACGGTTATATGGGGGTGCTGGCAATCCTGCTATATTTAGCCCTGCATGGCTGAGATTTACAAGGCGGTATTTACCTGCCCCGAATTGGACGAAAGAGAGGTATGGTACGTTTCCAGCAGGAAACACGCCGAGCTAATGTTGAGGCGCCACATCTCCACCCCACGGACGAAAAAGAAGGCTATGAGGTACGAACACGCCACATACAGCCTAAGCGTCACCCCCGTCTTTGAAAGTACCGGAGACGCCCAATACGACCCCAGAGGATAATGCCACTACCCGAAAAAAAAGAGGGCGAGAGTAAAAGCGAATTCATAGCCCGCTGCATAGCAGACGACACCTCGAAGAGGGAGTTTCCCGATATGGTGCAGAGGGTGGCCGTATGTATCAATCAGTCGGAGAAGTAGACGCAAATGGACGCACAAAAAAAGGCGATGGTGCAAGCCCTGGAGCGGTCGCTCGGTATTGTCTCTACCGCGTGCAAGACGGTGGGCATCTCCCGGCAGACGCATTACAACTGGCTCGAAGATCCCGAATACAAGAAGGCGGTGAGCGAGATAGGCGACGTGGCCCTCGACTTCGCCGAGTCACATCTTCACAAGCTGATAAAGGACGGCAACCCCGCGGCCACGATTTTCTACCTCAAGACCAAGGGCAAGGAGCGCGGGTACGTGGAGCGTCAGGAGATAGCCGTCGCAGAGAAGAAGCCGCTGTCCTGGTTCACCGATGACAACGCGGACGTATCGTAAATTCACAACATGACTTGGAACACATTCGACACGCGGCCTGAACTCGAAGGCTTCTATTTGGTCTGCAAAGCTGACGAGCCGGAGGAGGCTTCGTGGCATTCGGCCGTTATATTCTTCTGCATGAAGCACGACCCGGAAGGCATCTGGGAAATTGAGGACGCCGATTTCGATGGCCCCCCGACACATTGGGCAAGGATTCCGGACGTTGCGTGAAGCAGCCCGCCACGTACTACCACGTCAAGGGGTGCGCCTCCCGCATCCAAGTACACCAGGGCGGAACCCGATCGGGCAAGACGTACTCGATACTTCAGAGCCTCGTAGAACTGTGCTATGAGAATGAGAACGCTGGGGCGGTCATCACCATAGCCCGGAAGACATTCCCGGCGCTGAGGGCGACGGCGATGCGGGACTTCTTCTCCATCCTAGAAAAGGAGGACGCATACAACGTAGACCAGCACAACAAGAGCGAGGCGACGTACATCCTCTGGGGCAACCTCGTCGAGTTCATCAGCGTGGACCAACCCCAAAAGGTCCGAGGCCGGAAGAGGCAAATCCTATTCGTGAACGAGGCTAATGAATTGAGCCTCGAAGATTGGCGGCAGCTACTCCTGCGGACTACGGGGAAGGTCATCATCGACTTCAACCCCTCCGACGAATACCACTGGATCTACGAGGAGGTCATACCGAGGGAAGACGCTTCATTCTTTCGGACGACGTACAAGGATAACCCCTACCTCGACCGGGCCACCATCGCAGAGATTGAACGCCTCAAGGATGCGGACCCGAACTATTGGCGCATCTACGGCCTCGGAGAAAGGGGAGTCAACCAGGCCGCCGTCTTCCATTGGGAGGTAGGAGAGATAGCCGGCAAGCGCATCGGGACGGGCCTAGACTTTGGCTTCACCAACGACCCCACCGCCGTCATCGATGTATATCAGGACGGCCACACGCTCATACTTCACGAGCGACTGTACTCGACCGGACTCACGAACCCGGACATCTCCGAGGAGCTGAACAAGCTCGACGTGCAAACCATCATCGCAGACAGCGCCGAGCCGAAGAGTATCGAGGAGCTCTTTCGATTGGGGCATAACGTGAAGCCAGCACGGAAGGGACCGGACTCGGTCCGGCAGGGGATCGACATAATGCGCCGCCACAAGCTCCTGCTCACCGCCGAGAGCACGAACCTACAGAAGGAACTCCGGGCGTACCGATGGGAGCAGGACAAGAACGGGCGCAACCTCAACCGCCCCGTGGACAAGGACAACCACGGAATAGACGCGGTGCGGTACGTGTGTCTGAACTTGCTGACCACAAACCGCAGCGGCAAATATTTCCTATCGTGAAGAAGACCATCACCATACCGGAGAACCTGTACGACATCACCGTCGACCAGTATCTCCAAGTAAAGGCCATACCCGAAGGGGACGAGATGGAGCAGGTCGTACGGACCATCTGCATACTCTGCCACCTGGAGCGGGCCGAGGTGATGGCGATGGAACAGAAGGACATCCAGCATATCGGAGGCGTCATCGGCGGCATCCTCGACAAGTACGACGAGGAGTATCCCGTCGAGAGGATCATCGAGCTAGACCAGCGCTACGGATTCCATCCCAACCTTTCCCGCGTCACCGTGGCCGAGTTCGCAGACATAGAGACACTCTGCAAAGACTCCTTCGATACCCACCTCCCCCAGGTCATGGGCATACTGTACCGACCCATCGTAGAGGAGCACGGAGAATTCTACCGGATAGCCGACTACGACGGGGAGGACCGCTCGGAGTTCTTCAAGGAGATGAAGCTCGCCCACGCCCTCGGTGCAGCCGCTTTTTTTTTGCGTACCGGGAGGGCGTTAGTCGACGCTTTGGACAGTTATTCCAAGGCGGTGCAGGCTCCAAATTATCCGAGAAATACGGATGGTTCGCCACGTTCGTACATCTCGCAGGGGAGGATATTACTAAACTACCGCAGGTTGAAAGGACTCACCTCGAAACGGCCCTCGCTTGGCTCGCCTATGAGCAGGATCGGGCGCTACTGGAAAAGCAAAAAATGAACCTATGAGAACAGTAAACCAAATCATCGACGAGCTGGGAGCCATCGCCCTGGACCACCATTTTATTCGCTCCTTCAAGGAGGGCGAGATGAGCGAGGTCGATATTCAGAAGCTGGCCGGAGACAAGTACCCTATCTGCTACGCCGACATCAGCGGGGCCACCATCGAGCGGGGCGTCTTGATCTACTCCCTCGACGTCCTCGTTATGGATATGGTCCTACCCGGACAGACCGACGCGCAGGAACAATACTCCGACACCTTGCGCACGCTCATTGACATCGTAAGCAATTACGCTCAGGTGTTGAGTGCCCAGAGCGACGTGAACCGCGACGTCCGTATCGAGCTGCCCGTGGACTGTGAACCGTTCACCGCCCGCTTCGATAACCTCCTCACGGGATGGGTCGGGACGGTACGCCTTCAGACCTCGAATACGCTCGACCTCTGCGCGGCCGCCTTCGCATGAAGGACTACATCACCATAGACGGCAAGCGGGTACGCATGACCCACTCCATGCAGGAGCTAGGGAAGATTGGCAAGGAGGTACGCCGCCGCGCCCGCATATCCCTCAAGGCACGGGGGAAGGTGGTGACGGGCAACCTGTACAACTCCATCCGCTACGAGCAGAGCGTATCAAAGAATGAAAAGAGTCTAGATCTGACCTTCTCCTTTCCCGGTGCCGAATACTGGCAGTTCGTAGATGAGGGGGTAAAGGGTGCAATGAGCAGCGCCAAGGCTCCCCGGTCCCCGTTCCGGTTTGGGTCGGGATCCGGTCCATCGGGAAGGCTCCGCCCCGCTATCGATAAATGGGTCGTAAAGAAGGGCATCGCCCCACGCGCGGCAGGGGGTCAATTTGCCAAACGTAAGTCGATGGTGTACGCGATCTCCCGAAGCATATATCAAACCGGTATCCGACCCTCCTATTTCTTCACGAACGCATACGACAAGACCCTCAAGAAGCACAACGCGAAATTGGAGGCAGCCGTAGCGCAGGACATAGGAAACGCGATAAAGACCCTACTCGATGGCGGCCCAGTTTGAATTCTTCCCCAATACGACCGACTTCCAAAGCACGGCCGAGCCGATTATCTTCCAAGTCCAGGAGAACGTAATCGCCACGTATTACAAGTATCGGTTCATCCTTCAGGTCGAGATAGGAGGTACGGAGGTGGCCAAGCTCAAGACGCACCCCCTTACGGCTTCGCCCCCATACAGTGCGGCGTTTGATATCTCCCGCATCTGCGACGACTATGTGTCTACCGAGATAGCCAACTCCAACGATACCAACGGAGCCATTACGACCATCGGAACGACCAACTTCGCCGGGGCCAATGTGATCGGATTGGGAAGCACGAAATACGCCGCGCGGGAGGTCACGGTAAAGCTGGGATATGAGAGCGCCACGAGCGCCACGGCAGAACCCACAGAGACCTTGAACGTAGCCAGCCGAACCGTGCTCACGTTCCGCGATGAGTACATTTCCGACGGACTGAAATACACGCAAGGCACGGGGGAATTTCAGCCGGATTCCTTCGCCGACAACTTCCTTTCCTCCGCCCCGAACCTTGGCGTCGATTCTGCCTTCGGGTCCAACTTCCGGCAGGTGTATGAGCATCGAATCGGCAGCGACCAGCCCTACGTGCTCGCATGGGGTGCCGATGGATCTACGGCGCTCTTTGTCATTATCAGAGGATTCGAGGCCGATGGGACGACCATAGATACCGCCTCGCTCGATATCAGCGCCGTGGGCGGGGTAGACCCTGCGTCCGTCAGTACCGATGCGCAGAGGGTGCAATATCTCGGATGTGGGACCAGAAACCTAAGCCAACACGCCGCGGCCGCAAGCAATACCAACCTTGCCAACCTCATCGACTCCGCCGACCTCGCATACTACGAGCTATATCTTTCGGCTACCTCTGGCGTCAGTCAGACGTTCCAAGACTCTGCGGTTCATAGGTTCACCATCGATGACGGGTGCTCCAAATACCCCCGGCGGCAGCTTCTATTCTTGAACCGTCACGGGGGGTGGGATTGCTTCAACTTCGACCAGCGTAGCGAAGAGAGGCTCACGAGCATCGAGCGCAGTTCCTACAACCGCCCCCGCGGGAATTGGGACAACCTAAGCGCCACGGTAGATTGGGACTACCAAGGATACGAGAGAGGCGTAACGACGACGACCGTAAAGGCAGAAAAGGAGATGCGTATCTCGACCGACTACATCGACGAAGGATACAACGAGCACCTGCGCGATATCGCCGTATCTCGGTCGGTGTTTATACTTGAGCGGCTCAACGTCCTGATTCCCGTCGTAGTGACCGACTCGGAGTACCTTTTCAAAACCTCGGCCAACGAGAAGCTCATCTCGTATTCCTTCACCTTGCGTTATAGCAACCGACCCCGCCTGAAGTGATTCGCCTCGTTGCCCTCAATCAAGACACGCAGGACCAGACGACCCTCGACCTGGAGGGGTCTCCGTCTATCTCCCTGAACCTCGCCGTCGCGAAGCCGGGGGAGACCATGCAACGCCACGCGCCGTACTCGCAGACGTTCCGCCTTCCGTTTACCGATAGGAACAACCTCTTCTTCGCTCACTTCTACGAGGTGACGCTATCCGATGGAGACTTCGACCCGACGCAAAAGACGGAGGTCTTGATCTACGAGGACGGGGTGCAGGTCATCCGGGGCAGTATGCAACTCCGGGCGGTGCGCCTTCTGGCCCAGGTGTATGAGGTCAACGTACTGGGCGACGTGGCCGACCTATTCTCTGAGATGGGGAGCAAGCTCCTGGAGGCGGCCTTTCTTGACGGGACGACATATACGACGGACTACAACTACCCCAATACCGCGGCCAACGTCATCCTTTCGCAGGACTTGAATTCCTCTATCGCAAACGGGGGACAGGTAGCCGACGGGACCATTATCATTCCGTATGCCGACCACGGATTGAGCCAAAACCAGCAGCCACTATTCGCGCAACTGGGGACGGGGCTGATGAACCCGGACAGCTCCGTGAATGGCCTCTATCCCGATATGCTCAAGCCCGCTATGAAGCTTCGGGTCTTGGTCGACCTCATCATCCGCACGAACGGCTTTTACTGGGAGTCGAATTTCTTTTCTACGTCGCTCTTCGGGTCCATCTATATGACGCTTGGATCGGAGTCGGAGCGCGTCCCCGCCTCGGCCGCTGGACAGTGCCTTGCGAATAAGACGGCGAACCAAACGCTACTGATAACGCAGGCCAGTACATGGGTCAACGTATCCTTCGATGACGACTCGGTTATTGGATTCGATAACGACGGCAACTTCAATACTACCACGAGCGTATATCAGGCGGCACAAGGTGGGGTCCATAGGTTCTCCGTACAGATGTCTATCCAAGCCGTCTTTGCAGGTACGGGGCAGTTTGATGTAATCGGCCGCATAAGTAAGGGCGGGACCTCGCTGGGCAGTGCGTCGGTGACTATGGTCCAAGGGTCGAGCCCAGTAGTTTTGGGCGACCAGCGTACCGTGGCCTTCAATGTCGAAGCTATCCTTTCGGCGGGCGATGTTGTACAGACGCAAGTTCGATTCCAAAACAACGCCGCCGGAGACTACATAATCGTGCTGGGGAATACCCTTGGGCTGGACCCGACGGCCATCTTCTTTCAATGCACGCACGCCCCAGGGGGGCAGGTAGATATACCCAAGGCCATGCCGAGGATCAAACAGCGCGACTTCATGCGCGACCTCTGCCAGCGGTTCAACCTCGTCATCGAAGCCGACCCCGACAACCCCCGCCGACTGTACATCGAACCGTACGAGGATTGGATTGCCGCGGGAGGCGATTCCTACTGGACCGATAAGCTCGACCTCGACAAGGAGCGCACCCTATCGCCTACGTCTTCCCTCAAGGCTTCGCGGATAGTATTCGGAGACAAGGAAAGCGGGGACGTAGGTAACGCATACATCAAGGACGTTCAGGGCCAAACGTTCGGCACCTACGACCAAGACATCGACGACGACTTCGCAACGGGAGAGCTGAAGAACGCGCCCGTCTTTGCGCCCTTCTTCGTGTACCCAGTGCCGACCATTCAGGGCGACCCGCTATACTTCAACCCTTTCTTTCTCATCCATCGCTCTTACGTCCGCGATGGGGCCGGGGTAAAACCCCAGGGACAACCGCCGAAGCTATTCTTCGCTATCGGTACCCAGCAGACGCAGGACACCTTCTACATCGATAATACGGGGTTCACGTCCTACCTTTTTTGTTCTCCCCTTTCCGAGTCTCCCCTCGATGGCGATACGCAGAGCCTGTACTGGAATTCTACCTCGCTGCCCTTCTCCATCGATAACGATCTTATGGCCGGGGCAGAGGTGCCCGCTATTGGACTCCATCGCTCCTACTGGGCCTCCTACCTCGCAGACATCTACGACGCCGATGCGCGGGTATTTGAGGCGCACCTATACCTGACCCCGGACGACATTCGCCGGGTACGGTTCAACGACCGCTTCCATATCCTCGGAGCGACGTATAAGCTCACGGAGATCAGCGGCTACCAAATCGGCACCGGAGAAAGTACCCTGTGCAAGTTCCTGCGTGACCTTGGCCGCTCTTCATTTGGGGCGTGCGATGCTATCCCTACCCAATCCAATGCGAACGGGACGGTGACGTTTACAAACCCCGACGGGACCACTACGACGAACCCTGGCCAACAATGCTGTGAGGCGTTCGGGTATTTCTACGACGCCGAAACGAACACCTGCCGATGGAGCAACCCCGGCACCGATGAGGGCGACCCCGTACCTCCATACCCTCCGACAGACAGCAACGACCCGACACCGAACTACAACGGCGACGGTCCGCAACCCGTCACCCCTACCGGGACGGGATACACGACGACGGATCCCGACAGCGGCACCGTAACCCGTTACGACCAGTTCATACTATCGGCAGAGACCACCAGCGCCACTGCGGTACAGGCTACGGCCCCCGGAGGGGCGGCCCTGAAGATTGACACCTCGACGATTGCCGCGGGCGTTATTCGTGTGACCTCGACGACGGTGGGGGGAACGGCAGGCGTTGCCTTTACGACGAGCTTCGAGACGTGGCGCTTCTTGGCCAATGGCTACGCCAACTCCATACAGATATCGGAGACGACGGGCGAATCTCTCGATACAGGCTCGCCGGGCTTGAGGAGGCTTTCGGCCACGCTATCCAATGGTGAGATAGTTATCTCCGTGACTGGATCCGGGAACAAGATTATAAATTGGAGCCTCTCCGTCGATATGGTCCGGATATATGCCACCAACCAGAGCGAGTTCGAGGATGCTATGGTGACGGAGGCGGGCGCGAGGTTGGCCGGCATCAACGACCGGGTACTGATTCAGGAATGAAAGACTACCTCGACGGGATAGGGAAGGCCATCCCCCGCGTGCTAGATGTAGCGGCTCAGTACGAGCTCCGCGGCAACCCCGATTGCCTTCTGTTATATGGTTACTATGAGTGGGGTTCCTCCTCGTGGTGGCGTAAAGTCCTGCTCGGTGTACGCAATGGCGCAGGACTACGACATAAACATCAGCGTAAAGGGACTCGGAGCAGCGGCCAAGCAACTCGCTGATTTTACCGACGAACTCAATGAAGCCCGCGAAGAGGGCGCAAGCATTGGCGGGGCTTTAGATAAAGCCACCGGAGGAGCGGTGACCGGATTCAGGAAGGCCGCCGCAGGGACGAAGACGTTCATCAAGGGCTTGAAGATGACCCGCGCCGCATTGATTGCCACGGGCATCGGTGCCTTCGTCGTTGTAGTGGGTTCATTGGTCGCAGCCTTTACGAAGACCCGTAAAGCTACCCGCGCTCTCAATGTTGTCTTCGCCGCTATCGGTGCGTCATTGGATTTGATCTTCAGCCGGATGCAAGCCGTCGGGGGCTATCTCGTCCGGCTTTTTACTAAGGGCCACACTGCCGCCGCCGCAGCGTTCCGGCAAGAAATCGACGCCCTTCCTGGAAGTATAGCCGAGGCCCAACGTCAGGCCGTAGCATTAGAAAAAGCCACGCAAGCCCTGACCGATGCACAACGCGCCCTGACCGTACAGCGGGCCAAGGACCGCGCAGAGATTAAGGAGTTGAATATGGTCGCCGAGGATACGACCAAGACCCTCGAAGAAAGAGAAGCGGCAGCCCAGCGAGCTATCGACATCGAAAAGGGATTGATGGCCGAGCGCGTGCGTATAGCAAAAGAAGAGCTTCGTATCGCGCAAGAAAAAGCCGATATGAGTGATTCCTCGGAAGAGGATTTGGATCGGCTTGCAGAACTAGAGGCCGCGTATCTCAATATCCAGACGGAGTCATTTGAGATGCAGACGACTCTAAACAACAAGCTCAACACCATCCGCAACCAGGCCGCGGCAGAAGCCGAAGCCGAAGCCAAGCGCATTGCAGATGCAGCCGCGGAGAAAAGGAAGGCAGAAGAAGAAGCCGCGGCAGCCATAGCCAAGGCCGAGCAGGAAGTCGTCGACGCTTTAGCACAACGCGACAGGGAAACCCTTGACGCACGGACCAAGGAGATACTCGCCGTCGAGGACTTCTACAACGCCCAGCTCGACAAGGCCGGAGAGAATGCCGAACTGATCGCGCAGATAGAAGCGCAAAGGGAGGAAGAGCTGGCACGTATGCGGGAGCGATTCCGCACCGAAGACGCAGAGAAAGCCGAGGAAGCCCGCAAGCAAAAGGAAGAAGCACAAAGGGAGGCCACCGAAAAAGCACTCGAAGCGCAACGGGTAGCCGACGAGGAAGCGAC
>Ga0208898_1001292_pt1 | contig 16859 bp, 18 predicted proteins | sample VirMetDEL_Mar_4_FD_184513 | JGI IMG/M metagenome (GOLD analysis project Ga0208898, IMG submission 184513) | Aqueous microbial communities from the Delaware River and Bay under freshwater to marine salinity gradient to study organic matter... | ecosystem: Environmental > Aquatic > Marine >...
TCCAACAGTAACTCCAACTAATTCTGTAACGCCAACGAACTCAGTAACGCCGACTAACTCTGTTACTCCAACAATAACTCCGACCAACTCTATCACTCCAACCAACAGCGTAACACCAACTAATTCTATTACTCCAACAGTAACTCCAACTAATTCTGTAACGCCAACGAACTCAGTAACGCCGACTAACTCTGTTACTCCAACAATAACTCCGACCAACTCTATCACTCCAACCAACAGCGTAACACCAACTAATTCTGTAACACCGACTAACTCAGTAACTCCAACTAATTCTGTAACACCTACGAATTCTGCCACTCCAACTAATTCCGTAACTCCATCAGTAACACCGACTAACTCTGTTACACCAACCAATTCAATCACACCTACGAATTCTACCACTCCAACTAATTCTGTAACTCCATCTGTAACACCAACTAATTCTGTAACACCAACTAATTCTGTAACACCAACTAATTCTGTAACACCAACTAATTCTGTAACACCCACCAACAGTATTACACCTACGATTACGCCAACAGTAACACCAACATCTAGTTTTGAATGGCTTTACGTAACTAAACTTGCAATATGTTGTGATTCTACAGATACACCTGTAACAGTACCTGTAGGTGCTTCAGTTGCGGTCCCTGCACAAGGATTATCAAACGATGACTATATTATTATAGATGAACATGCATATCAAATACAAACATCAAGCGCATCACCAATAGGAACGGTGGTTTATTATACAGATGTGTTAGGTCCATATACTTCATGTGGAAATGCAGTCGCAGCTGCGGTAAGTATAAACGGAACTACCTCTGGATGTAGATATACGTTTAAACCTTGTTGTGATGTTGTTGGTAGTGTATCATATGTGGCACCGTTTAGTACTCAGGGAGTTTCATTTAGTACGGGTCACATTATAAGTAATGGTCATGGTTTAATTGATACCACTTCAGAACCTGATATATGTGTTAGCTCGTTTGATTATGATAATACTGTTACTATTGATAACACTCAGGTGAGTGATTACAATACTCAAGTTACATCCAATGCTTGTGACGACAACAGATGTAGTAGATGTGTGGCATCGGTAGAACCTTGTGACGATGCTGGTGTAATAATAACATGGATATATAACCCTCAAGCTGGATTTGATTATAGTGTTGGTAATGTGTTCTCAGGTAGTAACATCAATGGATATACTACAACTACAAGTTATAATGTCGGCATTAGTTGTGTTAAGATAGTTACTACTGCCACTGCTACAGAAGGTACTATGATTACAACCTCCGATGGGTCAGGACAAGAAAACGGGACTCATAAGTCAATGCAAACCCAAGCGTGTGGATGTCGTTCAGGCGTCCAAGTAAAAAATAGTTTCGCTGATGGTGGAGCCATGGGAGGAGGTACTTCAGTTACGTATACTTGGAATCAATGTGGTAGTGTGGTATTACAAACACATGTTTTAAACGCTGGTGATGGGGTAACCAGCCTTTATAATATACCAGCATGTATAGATTTAGACTCATTGTCATGGAGTCCTACAGGTTCAAATACTGGAATTGTCTCACCAGGTGAGTGTTGTAATGCGTCCACATAAATAAATGATATATCTAAAAAAATCCGAAATACATGGTAGAGGAGTTTTTGCGAATAAAAATATCCATAAAGAGGAGTTAATAGAAAAAATTCCTTACATAGAATTTAATAGGGAAGACCAAATTGAAGAGTTTAAAAAATATTCTTTCGGATTAACTAATGGTAAATTGTGTGTGATGACATCATATTCTTCTTTTTTGAACCATTCAGAGGAACCAAATGCTGTAATAAAAAATAATAAAAATGATGAATATCTCTATCTTTACTCTTTAAGGGACATAGATAAAGATGAAGAAATAACAATATGTTATTCTAAGGATGTAAAATTTTAAAAATCATTTTATGATTGTATTTATAAGAAATGACAGAAATAACTCAAAATAACTGTAATGTATCGGCACTAAGACCACTTGAGGTTACCTGTAACCCAACAAATGCTTCAAGTCCTGAAACACAGGACGGTAGTATACAGTTGTATATTAATGGAGGTACTTCACCATATACCGTATCATGGACTAATGGTGCGCAAGGAACATATATCGGAAACTTACAATCAGGAAACTATACCGCAACTGTTACAGACTATTATGGTGATTATACAAAAACGGTAACTTGTACGGTAGGTAATAACACCTTTTATCTTGATGAGTTTATTAAGTGTGCTGATAATTTTAACCCAAATATATATGTTTTCTATGATGGAACATCTTTAGATGCTTCAACAGCCACACACGCTTCTGAAAGTATTAGGGAATGGTATCAGACTAAAAAAACAAATGGATTTGGAGGATTACTATATGAAGGTGTTATAGGTAAAGAAAATCATAATTCAGAGAATTGGTTGTGGTGGTCAACATACCCCTACTTAGGTTCGTTAACAGGTGGAACACTTTCAGACGGAATCACAGAAATAAAATCATTTGGTATTGACGGAGAATCTGTAGACTATTCACTTTACGATTCAAATTGGTGTAGGGAAGACGATAATGGAAAATGTGTTCCGAGAAACTCATCATTCAATTTCACAACTGATGTCGCAGGAGGATTGAATTCTGACATATATAAAAGAATAAATAATGGATTCACCCTAACAGGTCCTTATGGGGCTAATGACACAAGGAGTTTAGGAGTTCCATTTACTGTTACAACATCTATGGACGGTAATGGAGAAACGGTATATGGTGATTTTATTGGTGGTGATAAAAATTACATGTGTATTATAATATCTGATGAAGCTAATGGTAGTATTGGTTTATATCATGGAAATGTAACAGAAAATATTTTTGGTGACATAATAAAAGATGACTTGTTTAACCATCCATTTATTCTGTCAGGAACTGGTTGGTCAGCGACAACACAACAAGAACCTACAAATAGATTTACACATGACTATGAGTCATTTTTAAAAGTATGGGAAGATATAAAAAACCAAGATGGTACTTTTGAAGGATACCTTTATCCTGTGATAGAAGATAAACCAGATGAAATACCATTTATACAACACTTAGTTGGATGTGTTGAGGGTAGTACAATTTCTGCAACTACATTTGAAGAAAAATATGATACTGTAATTACTGATGTTGGACCACAAAATTTGAACTTAAGCGCATTGACAAGAACAAATGTTTATAGTGGTATGACAGGAACCACAACATACCAAAATTTAAATCCTATTTACAAAAATGGTGGAGGATTAAAAAACTTTGGATGGGAAGTAGACCCAACAGTTACAGGATTTCAAAGTAATGTTGTAGGAAATAGTTTAAATAGTTTTTTCTCAGGTCTTACTCTATCTGATGAAAAAATATATATAACACCTATAACTAATTTAGTTAAAAATAAAATATATAGTTTTTCAGGAATAACGGGATGTTATTCTTATGAACAGAAGTTACTGTCAACAGGACAAACGTATTCAGCCTTAACCACTACTAATGTATATGATACTTGTGTTGAGTGTCAACCATCAACGGGTAATGACCCATTCCAACCTACACTATGTTTAAGTGATGGTGTAGTACAATATGAATTCACACCTAGCGGTACAGGTAGTAATAACTATTATGTTTGGTATAATAGTGAAAACTCATTAACATTAAATTACAATATTAATTTAAATAGATGGGAAGTCACACCGTGGACGAATGTTGGACTAGGTGCGATGGTTAGACAAGTTAATGAACCAATACCAACGGGAGGGTTTATAAATTTAGGTGTTACAAATTCAGGTAATTGGTCCATGTCAGAAGGTTTTTGTGAAGGAATCCCATTAACGGTCACGTCTAACCCTTCAAACGAAACATGTTTAGGTAATAATAATGGTGAAGTAATTTTATTAGGTCAGGGAGGTACATTACCATATCAGTTTAGAGTTCAAAATGTGTCACCGTATCCCACATATAGTATTACAGGTATATTTTATAATCTATCACCTGGTAACTACTTAGGTGAAATCTTAGACGCTTCGGGTAATACTAGTAGTACTACATTTACAATAAATTCAGGGGAGATTGGAATAAACTATACAGTTAGTCTAACATCTAGTGTGATATTCCAATCAACAGGAACTAGAACTTGGTATTACGGAGTACAGGTAAATCCATCATTACCTGCGGGTGTAGAACTCAGTTTTAATACAGTTTTAACACACACTAGAGTGTCTAGAAACCAAGGAACCACTACATTCAACTACAGTTACAACATCCTTAAGAATGGAACATTAAATATCCCATATAATTCATCAACACCTAGTTTTACACCCACAACTACCTCTTGTTCGACTCCCACACAAGAAATTACTACTTCATTTACAGACACCTCAACAACAATTACTTATAATAGTAGTGATACTAATTTAACAGGTACAATTACTCAAACAGTAACTGTAGATGGTACAGGAACAAGTTGTATACCCGCTTGTCGAGCCACAGGAACATATAATACATCAGTAAGTATTACTAACTTAACCTTAACAGGTAGTGAATGTTCTACCGCAGTAAATGCATTTACACCCATAAGTGAAAATATTACAATATTTGATTGTAGTGGCTCATAAAAATAAAAAAAATAATATTTATGTTTAATGGGATATATTATTAAAGATACTGCAGCACTACTAACCACTAAAGTAACGGATGCGGCTAGAAAAAAAATGTCAGAAGGGACATTTAACATAACCTACTTTCAGGTAGGTGATAGTGAAGTCTGTTATGATTGCATCGGAGGGGAAGATTTAACCACAGGTATGGTTTTAGACAGTGAATACAACGCTCAAAGTTTATCACCAATACCTGAAAAAAATAAAGGTAACATAAAATATCCACTAAGAGTCACATCGACCAATACTAATTCTTATGGAATTCCTGTAAAAGCCTCATATATAGATAATATATTTAATACTGCTGCACCAAGAGGGTTGTTTAATACAGGTTTAACAAGTAGTTTTGATGTTATTAGAACTGGTACTGCATACACAATAAATCCGAACTATATTTTTAATATTACTGATGTTGATTCAGGTAAAACACTTTCATTAACTGCAGATGTTGTGGACTCAGATACAACTGGAACTACATCAGTAGGAGATTTTGCTGTACTATATTTTGGACAAAGTGGGACGACCATAGACACTAAAATACCTATTCTAACATATAAAGTTGTAGATATAACAGGTAATACATCAACGAATAGTGGTACAGTTACTATAGAAGTTGATAGGCAGTTACCACAATTAAACTCTATGGGTTATACAGGAAATGGTAGAGTAATATTCTATCCTTCAGGTATGACTGAATTATATGATTCATACACACCATCTTTTTATTGGGAAAGCGACGCAATTGATTTTGAAAGTAATTGTGATGTATCCAATACTGATGTTAAAGTATGGAATATGAACATTCCTTGGACAGAGTCACCCGCCGGTGTTGCAAGTGCAAGTTACAAAGACTATACAACATATACTTCTAAAAAATATATAGGAACTAAAGAATACTTAGGTTATAATTCCAATAGTGGACAAACAGATACAAGCGGTACGTATTACTATAACTCCTTTTCAGAAAAAATAAATTTATCACCATCAAATCAAAAAGCAATCGCAATAGTTCACTACACTAACCAAGCAATAGATAATTATTACGGTGAAAAATTAGCGATGCAGCCGTATGACGGTTCTAATCCTGGTGATACAGGTCAGGCTAGAAACTTTAAAATAACTGTACCTTGGTTGATGTGGCATAAATCTTCCGATAGTAATATAGGTGAGGTATTTTACACAGACCCACCAGGATATGGAAGCCTAAATCTATTTCAAGTAAACTACATTAAATCAATACCAAATACTAATATGAATGACCCTGGATTAAGATATTATAATTTATGGGACACAAACACAAATACAAACGGATATCCTAACAGAGTAGGAAAAGTATGGCCTGATTTAAAGATGATTACTTTTGATGATGAAGAAATCATAGCGGCTTTAAGTTATAAATCAAACAGAAATTGGACACTACCGGCACCTAAGTTAGGGCTTATAGTTCCAAATACATGTAATGACACACCTGCAGACGATGAAGGTTTACTTAGTGGTACGTCAGATTGTTTATGGGTTACATATCGACTGAATAGTACTGCATTTACAGAATCATTACATTGTAATTATTATACTAAAATTTGTGGTACTGACCCTGATTGTCCACCTGACACTGCCGATGTAACATTCAGATTAGGTGACGAATTCCCATTTTTACAAAGTGATATTGACTCAACAATAGAAGGATTCACAGCAAATGAGTTAGTAATGTTAGTACAAAAACCATCAACTGTGGGAGGTAGACCCGACCCGGCACAATGGAAGGAAATTAATGTAACAAGCCAATTAGAGTCAACAAAAGTCAATGGATTTTTGACGGTTAGTGGGTTAACTAACACGACAATATCGATTAATAAACCTGATTATGACAGTGCGGGTTTATATAATTTAGCAAACTACATAGAAATACCTGGACTTGGCTCCACAGGACAAACACTTAATTTTGGTGATGAATATTTGTTCTATGGAGAAGTACAATCAGACATACAAGCGACAATATATGTTTTAAATTATTTATGTAATTTGGGACAAGGACAGTTTATGACATCTAGTAATCCTACGTGGTCAACATCAGACACACCATATGTTTCTGAAGTTGGACTTTACGATAGTGATAAAAATCTTATGATTATATCTAAAGTACAATCACCCGAACAAAGACTCGGAGTACAACAATATACCATAAAGATTGATTTCTAAAAACAATGTCAAAAGAAAATCTTAAAAATTCCCCTAAAGTATTAGGGTTAGATATCTCTACTAAAACAATCGGTTGGGCACTATTCGACCTTCACAGTCAAAATCTTTTAGAGTTGACTCACTTTTCACCCGTAATTAAACCTAAGCGTGAGGATAAAATAGAAGAGTTAATGTTTAAAGTCGATGCATTCGAAGAAAAACTAAACACCTATAAAGATTTAGGTATTACAAAAGTAATAATTGAAGAACCACTACTTAACTCTAATAATGTATGGACAGTCGGAACGCTACTAAGGTACAACTCAATGATATCACGTTCAATATATAAAGTACTTGGAATCATTCCAAAATATATATCAACTTATAACTCAAGAAAATTCGCTTGGCCTGAATTAGTTAAAGAAAATAATAAAGGTAAAAAAGTTTTATTCGGAGGATTACCAAAAACCATAGATAAAAAAGAATTGATATGGAAACAAGTTTCTAAAACAGAACCACAAATAGTTTGGTTATATACAAGAAATAACACACTCAAAAAAGAATGTTTCGACCAAGCAGATGCTTACACATGTGTTTTGGGGTATATGAAAAAAGAAGGTCTTTGGTGATTGATTAATTTTCTATATTTTTTTATATTTAAAATATGGAACACACCGACGAAGGTCTCATAGTTGATATGCTTACAGGTATGTTTGGTGACGCTCATAATCATAATGAGTATCGTCACCAGATATCTTTTGACTGTCCCGTATGTTCATATGATATTAAAGGTTTAGATAAGGGGGATGGAAAAGGGAACCTTGAGGTAAACTATAATGACCATGTATTCAAGTGTTGGGCTTGTGCCGAAACACACAACACCAAAGGTCATTTAGGTTGGTTGATAGAAAGATACGGAGGGAAGAAAGACAAACAATACTATGAACTTATTAGACCTGATGAGTTTGTCAGAGAAGAGAAACAATATAAGAAACTACGTCTACCCAAAGAATATCATAAGTTTGAGGATGTAAGTGATATCTTTCCTGAAAAGAGAAGGGCTATGAACTATTTAAAGAGTCGTGGCATCACCCAAGAGATTATAGATAGGTACGACATTGGTTTTGCTTATGAAGGTGACTACGCAGGTCGTATAATCGTCCCATCGTTTGATAAAGAAGGCGAGTTGAACTACTTCGTAACTAGAAGTTGGAACCCAAAGACGAGAATGAAATATAAAAACCCTGAAGCTGCAAAGGAGTTTCTTATCTTTAATGAAAGTAGAATAGATTGGAACAAAGACATTTGGATAGTAGAAGGTGTTTTTGATGGATTCTTCGTCCCAAATTCAATACCTTTATTAGGTAAATACATAAACGATAACCTATGGGAAGTATTATATGAGAAGACTAAGAAAGATATCATAATATGTCTTGATGATGATGCTTGGGAAGATGCTAAAAGGGTTTATTATAAATTATCAGGAGGTAAATTATATGGTAGAATAAAATTAGTCAAACTACCTGAAGGTAAGGACTTGGGAGATTTGAGGGGAGTTATTCCCGATAATAGTTATGTAAATTTGGAAAAATGATTGACTACGAATTTTTAGAAGATGGTATTAAATTAAAAAATAATCATATACAAGTTTTATGAAAATAATAGAAATTTTTGCAAATAGGAGGTCAGGACATCACTTTTTTATGTCGTGGTTAGTTAGCAACATAACAGGAGAAAAGGACACAAAAATTAAAGAGTTAAATAAAATTACATGGATAAACGATAAAGTCTGTCACTACAATGATGCTACATATCATGCTTTTTTTGATGAAGAAAAAGTAAAAAGAGAAATAAAAGAAATTATAGAAAAAAACCCCGAATACCTAATAATAAATTATGAAGAGTCTGACATATATAACAATCTTAATTCTGAAGGTACTTTAATATATAATAATAACCCAATAAAAGTTGTTTTTATCAGAGATTTTTTGAATACAATGGCATCAAAATGGGCGGTCTCTGAAACAGACCTAAAAGAGTTTTATTTTGGGTTTAAAAACAAAGAACATATTATCGAAAACATTAATTATTGGAAAATGATGGCGGAAAACTACATCCTTAGTAAAAAAACATCACTAACTTACGAAGAAATGTTAAATAATGAAAAGAGTAGAGAACAATTTTTATTAAATTTTGGTATAAGGGAGATTATAAAACCAAATAAACTACAAGGAACAAAAAGTTCATTTAAGTCAAGTAATTTTAATGAGAGATACAAAGAGGTTGAATTTAACGATATATTTAAAGAAGAAGTAAGTGATGATTATAAATTGAATAAATTAATTACTGATTTAAATTATAATAAAATACAAGAAATAATATGATATACTTAGCAACAAATTGCGACAAAAAGTTTTACGAGACAAAACCTAAAACAATTATAGACACCCTATTAAAATATAAAAGTAAAGAAATGGAAATCATGTTTTTTCAGATAGATTTTAATGAAAAGATAGAAGGGGTTATAGATGTTGAGGTACCATTAGAAACGATATTAGAATTAAGTAAGTTAAACTATCTAAAGGTAAAGACTTAGAAAAATGAAAGTAAAGGCGTACAGTGAATTCGGATATATACTATGGTATTTCTTACCAAAGGCATACTACCTTCATAAAAAAAATAAATTAGAGTCAACAGATACTAGAATTGGTATGAGAGATGTATTTTATTTCTCTGAAAATCATACTGAACAAAACATTGTACATGACCCACCTAGTTTTATACGTAATCCATATAGTTGTTATGATATTAAACCACCTGAATTCACTTCTGATTCTTGGTTACCACCACCATTAAAAGAAAAATATAAGAACGATAGATTTATTTTTGATAAACCTATTGTTACAATAAATAACAAAAATTCACTAGAATGGTTCGGTTCAGGTATATATAATTATTTTAACTATGAATCGTTGGATAATATAATAAAAACTTTAAAAGATAGGTACACGGTAGTTTATATTAGACCACCAAATAAATCTACAAACACATACGTTGGAGACCCGAATCAAACAGTGGTAGACATTAAGGATGAAGAAATTATAAAAAAACATGGAGTTGTCTCAATAACACAACTATTAGAAGAGAACAAAGACTTGAGTTATAATCAACTACAGTTTATGTTATTAGCTAATTCAGATAAACACATATCAAGCGCGGGTGAAGCGGTAATACCCGCATATTTTGGAGGTGAAACTCTAATTTATACGTGTCCTAATTGTCGTGCGGCAAATAGGGGGGTATGGAAAACCGGTTCTTGGATGAGTATGTTATCAGGCTCAAAAATTATAGGATATAATGATTATGATTCTATTGTAAATTACATTGAAAAAAATTGGTAAGAGTATGGAAACAATATTAGAATTAAGTAAGTTTAATCATGTGAAATACTACGATGGTCATCACCTATAAATTATCAGGAGGTAAATTATACGGTAGAATAAAATTAGTTAAACTACCTGAGGGGTAAGATACCTGAAGGTTCATATATATAGTTAGAGAAATGAAAAAAGTTATTTTTATTATAGGTTTACCGGGTTCAGGAAAAACAACATTAATAAATCATTATTTACAACATCCATTTAAAGAATATGTTGTATATGACGATTGGATGAAATGGGTTGAAAATAGTTCGGAAGATAAAAAAGATTTTACCGCAGATGTTAATTACAATAAAATGATAAAACACATTCAAGAAGGTAAAAATGTTATAATTTCTACAATTCATTTTTGTAAAATTGATTTTTTACTTAAATCTGAATATTATTTAAAACTAGAATTTCCTGAAATACATATAGAGAAAATATATTTTGAAAATAATATTGAGAATTGTATTAATAATGTAAAATACAGAGATAAAGTAAGAGGTGGACATTGGAAACCTAATGAAAAAGGTGAAATGTGGTATTACGGAACAATATATTATGGAAAACCTTTATTTGAAAAAGAAATTGAAAAAATAGAAAAAATTAGTGAGATATATTATATACCAAAAAATAGTGATATATTAAAGATAAAAAAGTTAAATGAAAACGATATTAGAACTGAGTAAATTTAATCACGTAAAATACTACGATGGTCCACACAAATATTTTATTGGTGACCGAGAACTTATGAGTGCAACAAGATTCATTGGTATGTTTAAACCAAAGTTTGAAACACAAAGGATAGCTGAAGAATATGCATCTAAAAGAGGGTTAAAAGTTGAAGATGTTATAGCAGATTGGGACCTTAAGAGAGACACCTCAACGGTTAAAGGGTCGGCAATACATGATTATGCTGAAAATTGGTGGAATAATAAAGAATTTCCATATGACCCGTCTGTCGCAGTAAAACAGTTTGGTCACGACATAATAAAAGATAAATTTGATAAATGTCAAACTATATTTAAAAACTTTTATGAAGATTCAAGAATTAATTTAGTTCCTGTTAAAATGGAATTGGTAGTTGGTGATGAGGACTACGGTTTAGGTGGTATGGTTGACTGTTTATTCTACAATAAAAAATCAGGTATGTTAGAGGTATGGGATTACAAAACTAATAAGGCTATTAACATAAAAAATAATTATGGTCAAAGGTTTAATGAACCAATCTCACACTTAGATGTATGTGAAATTAATACCTATTCTCTTCAGTTGTCATTATATAAACATATTATTGAAAAAAACACTAATCTAAAAATAGGTAATTGTTATCTTATTTGGATTAATGAAAAAAATAAAAATTACAAGGTATACAAGTGTAAAGACTTGGAGGCTGAAATAAAATTAATGTTAGAAGAATTATGAATATGGATTTATCAAATTTAGGACAAGGTGGACAACAGATAAAAGTTAATGTGGCTGACTCACCAAACATAGAATGTGAAAATTGTGAAAATATTTTTTTTGATAAGGTGACTGTTATAAAAAAAATTAGTAAATTAATAGTCGGAACACCCGAAGACCAATATGTCCCAATGGAAACATATAAATGTACCGAATGTGGAAACATTAACAAAGAATTTCAATTATGACAAGACAGTATCACGAGATAGAAGAAACACTTAAATTATCAAGAATGATTGGGAACACCCCAATGATTAAGATTAGTGATAAAATTTACGCTAAGGCTGAAATTTTTAATCCTACAGGTTCAATCAAAGACCGTCCCGCTAGCTATATTTTAAACCATGCGGAATTAACATCTCAGTTAAAAAAAGGCGATACCATTATTGAAGCTACTTCAGGTAATATGGGTATATCCTTTGCTTGGTTAGCAGCAGAAAGAGGATATAATTGTAAAATTGTCATGCCTTCAAACATGTCTGAAGAAAGAAAACAAATGTTAAGATTATATGGTGCGGAACTTATTGAAGTTGGTGAGGGTGACTTCGATGGCGCGATTAAACTTAGAGATGAGTTATCAGAAAAAAATGGTTGGTTTAACTGTAATCAATTTGACAATCCTATTAATATTAAAGCACACGCTGAAGGAACTGCACGTGAAATTATCGACTACTTTGATAAACCCGACACATTTCTTCAAGCAGTAGTTACTGGTACAGGTACTGGAGGTACTTTGATGGGTTGTAAAGAAACTTTGGACACGAAATACCCTATGATTAAAATGATTGCTGTAGAACCTGAAGAATCACCTGTTATGAGTGGAGGTGAACCAGGACTTCACGGTATACAAGGAATCGGAGACGGGTCTAAGTTTCTTGTGGATATGGATAAAGTTAGTGAAGTACTCACGGTTAGTACTGAAGAGGCTAAAGAAAGGGCTCGTAGACTTGCGAGAGAAATTGGTATTTTTGTCGGTATTTCTGCAGGTGCTAATATTCTTGCAGCAGAAAGATGGGTGGAAGAGAATAAACCAGACGGGTGTGTTGTTACATTTCTGTGTGATAGAGGTGAAAGATACTTGAGTTGTCTATGATTAATAAGATTATACATTTTTCAGACCTTCACGTAAGGTTATTTAAAGACCACGATTTATATCGTGAAATTATGACTAATGCGTTAAAGGAATGGAAAAAACAAAAACCTGATAGAATTGTTTTTACAGGTGATTTAGTACATTCTAAAAATCAGATGACACCTGAGTTAATTAATTTTGTTGTGTGGATTCTTACTGAATGTTCTAAGATATGTAAGACAGTTTTAATTATTGGTAATCATGATTTTTTGGAAAGTAATTTAAATAGGGTAGATGCATTGTCACCTATTATAGATTCTTTAGAAAATAATATGATAGTATATTATAAAGATGGAGGTGTATATACTGACGAGAATATTGATTGGGTTGTTTATTCATTAGTTAATCACAACATTAGACCTCAAATAGATAAGTCAGATAATCTTAAAATTGGTTTATTCCATGGACCTATACAAGGTCTTACAACTGATATTGGATACAAATTTGAAGATGGGTTTGACACAGATAGATTCAAAGGGTGTGACTTAGTATTATGTGGTGACATACATAAAAGACAGACATTCAGTATTCCTGGTAAAAAGAAAGCGTATATGATTGGCTCTACCATACAACAAAACTTTGGTGAGAGTGTGAATAGACATGGGTACGGTATATACTACGTAGATAAAAATAAATACGAAACTTTTGACCTATCCAACCCAAGACCATTCCTAAACTTTAAAATAAATTCCATAGAGGATTTAGAAAATGGAAAAGAGAAACTCGTTAATGTTTAAACTTGACCCAAACGAAATAAAAGATATTGAAGTATTTTGTAAATTAAACGAGTTTACAGATGTTGAAGAATTCGTCAAAGAATGCTTTAATAAAGGATATCAAATAGAAAAATACGGTTTATTAACTATTGACGGGCAAACTGTAATAGAAAAAGAAGTGATAAAGGAGGTAATAAAAGAAATTCCTGTAGAAGTAATAAAAGAAGTGGTGAGAGAGGTTGAAGTAGAAGTCACCAAAGAAGTTATAGTAGAAAAACCAGTGGAAATAATTAAGGAGGTTATTAAGGAAGTCCCTGTGGAAGTTATTAAAGAAATACCCACTGAGGTTATTAAAGAAGTTATTGTCGAGAAAGAGATTGAAAAAATAGTTGAAGTGACAAAAGAAATACCTATAGATAAGATTGTTATTAAAGAGGTTGTAAAAGAAGTGCCTATAGAAAAGATAGTTGAAAAGGAAGTTTATATTACAGATGATAGTAAAATTAAAGAACTAATAAAAAAAATAGAGACACTCGAAAATACTCCACCTGAGATAGTTGAGAAAGAGGTAATAAAAGAGATTGAAGTAGAAGTCATTAAGGAGGTTGAAAAACCTATCGAAGTTATCAAAGAGATTATAAAGGAAGTAGAAAAACCCATTGAAGTTATTAAAGAAGTAATAAAAGAAGTTGAGGTTATTAGAGAAGTGGAGAATAAAGATAAGCAGAAAAAACTTCAGGACACCATTAAACAACTTAGAGAAGACATAATAAAAAAAGACGATAACATTTTACAATTGGAAAAAAATGTTGTAGAATTACAGAAAGTAAAAGGACCGACTAAAGCACAATATATGAGGTCATCAAATCTAAACGACAATTTATATAGATAATGGAATTTTTAATTTGGATATTAGCGGCTTATGGAATGAGTAATATTTTAGTATACGGCTCCATATTTGAAGGATTACGTAACTCTATACATAGTATGGTAGATACTAAAATATTTTTGATAACACCACTATTTAAATTCTTATCAGGGTTAATAGTATGTATGATGTGTACATCGACTTGGGTGGGATTCTTTATGAGTTTGTTTTTCTCACCTACAACATGGTTTTGGGGTGTACATCCCGCATTTGGATTATTTTTCGACGGTATGTTAGCTTCAGGAAGTGTATGGGCTATTAACGCAATAGTTGAATGGTTTGAGGAGAACAGACCTTAAAACCATTTATTACGTTTAAAATAAACCCACAACCAGCCCACGGTTATCACACTGATAACAACAAAAAACCAAAAACCATAATGATTTTGAAGTAACGGTATATCATTGAAATTCATACCAAAAAGACCGGTAAAAAAAGATAGGGGAAGAAACAGAGTCGACCATATAGTCAAAATATTAAGACGTTTGTTCATCCTATCAGATTGAATTTTTTCTAATGTAGATTCTAAAATATCGAAAAGCTCTAGTAAGTCTTTACAATCGGACCTATTATCGATTAACTCCTTCTTTAACTTAAAAAATTCTGAAGTATCAATATCTTTATTCGAAAATATATCTTCTTCAAATGTATTCAATCTTTTTCTGAGGTGTTCCAAATGTCTAGTATCCATAATAAACTTTCTAATAAATACATTACACCTACAATAAATAAACCATAATGGGTATAACCATTGTTGACAGGTTCAGTAAAATCTTGTATTATTGAAGGGATTGAAGAGACAATAATAGAAATAGAAAATAATAACTTTACCCAAAAATTGTCTAAAAAAGTTTTAATAAATTTTTTCATAATAATAATTTAAATATAAATATCATGCCTAAATCAAGAAAAAGAGGAGGTGAGAAAGCTCACCGTAAGAGAGTCCAAGCAAGGAATCAAAACATTCAAAATCAAAGAACACAGATGCAGAAAATGTGGGAAGAAGAAATGATGAAGAAACTTGAAGAAATGAGAGCTCCTTCAGGAGAAACTGAAAATCAAGAAATAGATACTTCAGAGTCTATGAACATAAGTTTGTAATGGACCTTTTTAATCAACCGAAAGATTTTGATTACGTTAATATGAACCACAATTTAAAGTTAGAAGAACTTAAAAACCCATACATACAAGTGGTGTGGGAAGATACACCTGATAATTTCACACAAGAAAGAATAAAGAGGGTTCGTTCTTACTTTGAGAAAAAATACGGTTCAAAAAATGTTAATGTAGTTACTAAAGTGAAATCGTCTGACGACGAAATACAATCGGTTGATGTATCTATGAACATTCTCGACGAGAACTTCCAAAAGGATTTAATTACAAAATACCTAAAGGTTCACGAATTATCTGATGACGAAAAAGATATACTTGAGTTTGATGGTATTGTTGAAAATAAAGTAAGTGCTGAAAAGTCAGATATAACACCATTCAAAAAATGGTACATCAATAAAATTGAGTTTTCTAACTTTTTATCCTTTGGTGATAATCAGGTTTTGGATTTTAATAAAGTGAAAGGTATTACAGCTATCGAGTCAAACCCACCAAACTTTGGAGGTAAGACAGTATTGACAGTTGACCTTTTACTTTTTTTATTTTTTAATACCACAACCAAAACAAGTAAGGCTGAAGAAGTATTCAACAGGTTTAGAGATAAGAATAAGGTTAGTGTTAAGGGTGATATTACAATAGACGGTGAAAACTATATATTAGTTCGTGAAGTAATAAGAAAACCTAAACGAAGTGGAGACGGTTTTACGGTAAGTACCAAATTAGATTTTTTTAAAAAATTATCTGATGGTTCTTTGGTGAATTTTACTGGTGAACAAAGAAGAGAAACTGAAGAGTTTATTAAGAGGTCCATAGGTGAGATGAATGATTTCCTTATGACTATCCTTACCACCGCAAGTAATTTAGAGGAACTCATCGATTCTAAACCCACATCAAGAGGACAAGTACTATCTAGATTTTTAGGTTTGGATAGTCTTAAACTCAAAGAAGAGGCTGCGAAAGAGATTGTGTCGAACTTTACTAAAAGAATGACCTCCAACCTATATAACGTTGAAGATTTAAAATCAGATATTGAGGGTAAGAAAGAAAGTATATCTGACGAAGAAAGTAATATTAAAAGATATAACGAACAAATCAAAGACGTTAATGAAAGGATTGACAAAGGACAAAAATATCGTGACGAGTGGATTCAAAAGAAACACACGGGTATAGATAAAGACTTACTCAGAGTAAATCCAAACGACTT
>Ga0208898_1001293_pt1 | contig 16820 bp, 19 predicted proteins | sample VirMetDEL_Mar_4_FD_184513 | JGI IMG/M metagenome (GOLD analysis project Ga0208898, IMG submission 184513) | Aqueous microbial communities from the Delaware River and Bay under freshwater to marine salinity gradient to study organic matter... | ecosystem: Environmental > Aquatic > Marine >...
CTTCATTTCAAGACACCATAATGTTTGCAAATGAGATGAATGTTCATCATCAAATTGATAATAAACTCAAATTTGACTTTTTTATAAATACAATTAGACCCAAGAAAAGATTTGCACCATGGTTGAAAGCAAATAAGATTAAGGATCTGGAGTATGTGAAAGAGTATTATGGTTATAGTAATGATAAAGCTAAAGCTGCTCTTGAACTACTATCTGATGAACAAATTACTACTATCAAAGATAGCTTGAACAAAGGTGGAAGAAAATGATTAATAACATGTTAGAAGTAACAATCAAAGAACCTGATGATTTTCTTAAGGTTCGTGAAACACTTTCTAGAATAGGTGTTGCATCTCGTAAAGAAAAGAAACTATTTCAATCCTGCCATATTCTTCACAAACAAGGCAAATATTATATTGTTCATTTCAAGGAATTATTTGCTCTTGATGGAAAAGAAACCAACATAAATGAAAATGATATTTCTCGAAGGAATACCATTGCTGGGCTTCTTCAGGACTGGGATCTTGTCACAGTTCATGGGGAGGCAGAGCCAAAGGCTCCTCTCTCACAAATCAAGATCATCGGATTCAAGGAGAAGGATGAATGGGTTCTTGAGACAAAATACAATATTGGAAAAAAGAGGCAGGAACAAATAGCTTGACATTTTTTATTCAATATGGTATACTGTTCTTTTATAATGCTAACAGGTGTTTGCTATGAATTTCTATACGCACGTGGCTCAGTGGGGAAACAATATTTTCCTGCGTGGTGTAAAGAATGGTGAAAGATTCAACAAGGCTATTCGATACAAGCCTACTCTCTATGTTCCTTCTCAGAAACCTTCCAAATTCAAAACTTTGGAAGGTTCCTCAGTCTCACCCATAAAATTCGAAACAATCAAAGAAGCCAAAGAATTTGTTTCTCATTATGAGAATCAACCTGAATTGGTTTATGGATTGAATCAATTTGTCTATACTTATATTGCGGACAATTATCAAGATATTCGATTCGATCGATCTTTGATGCAAGTCTATACGATTGACATCGAAGTTCAATGCGAAAATGGATTTCCCAATCAAGAAATTGCTGCTGAAGAACTTCTTTCAATCACTGTCAAAAGATATGGATTTGATGACATCATTGTTTGGGGTATTGGTGAATACAAAACAGATAATGAATTTGTTCAATACAATCAGTGCCAGAATGAAGTCGAACTTCTAAACAGATTCATTGACTGGTGGGAATCAATTCATCCAGATGCAATCACAGGCTGGAATACTGAATTCTTTGATATTCCTTACATCTGCAATCGAATCAAACGTATATTTGGTAATGATGCACTGAAAAGACTTTCTCCTTGGAAGATTGTCAATGAGAAAAAGATAAATGGTAAATTCGGAAAGACCAATACTGTTTATGAGATTCTAGGCATTTCTAATCTTGATTATCAACAATTGTATCAAAAGTTTACCTATACAAATCAGGAATCATATAAACTTGACCATATTGCATTTGTAGAACTAGGAGAAAGGAAAGATGAGAATCCTTATGAAACATTTAAGGAATGGTACACATCAGATTATCAAAGTTTCATTGATTACAATATTCAAGATGTTCTTCTGGTAGAACGTCTAGATGCTAAAATGAAGCTAATGGATTTGTTGATGACTATGGCATATGAAGCAAAAGTCAACTTCCAAGATGCATTTACTTCAGTAAAATATTGGGATGTGCTAATTTACAATCATCTGCGAACACAAAACATTGTGATTCCACAAAAGAGCTCATCCTCGAAGTCTGGACAATTCTCCGGAGCATATGTCAAGGATCCAGCAGTTGGACAACATAAATGGGTTCTTTCGTTTGACTTGAATTCATTGTATCCACACTTGATAATTCAATACAATATCTCTCCAGAAACTCTGGCTGATGATGGTGTAAACTTTGGTGATACTAAGATTGGTGAGTTTGTATCCAAGGAGTATGATACAGAATTCCTGAAGGAAAAGAATTTGACGATGACACCAAATGGAACCAAATTCAGAATTTCCAAACAAGGATTTCTTCCTGCCATGATGCAGCAGTTGTATGATGATCGAACAACATACAAGAAAAAGATGCTTCATGCGAAACAACAATATGAGAATACTAAGAATCCTCAATATCTGAATGATGTGTCACGTTATAATAACATTCAGATGGCAAGAAAGATCTCATTGAACTCAGCCTATGGTGCTATTGGTAATGAATGGTTCCGATACTTTGATCTTGCGATTGCTGAAGGTGTAACCACTGCTGGTCAGCTTTCGATTCGCTGGATTGAACGAAAGCTAAATGAATATCTCAACAATCTTCTTAAAACTAAAAATGAAGATTATGTGATTGCATCTGATACAGATTCAGTTTATATTTGTTTTGATAAACTTATTGACAAAGTATTCGGTGAAGATCTTTCTATTGAGAAAGTAGTTTCTTTTCTTGATACAGTTGCCAAAGAGAAGGTAGAACCATACATCGATGAATGCTATGAAGAACTCAAACAATACATGAATGCATTTTCTCAGAAGATGCAGATGAAACGAGAGGTGATTGCTGACAAAGGCATCTGGGTTGCAAAGAAAAGATATATTCTGAATGCGTGGGATATCGAAGGTGTCAGATATGCTGATCCTCAATTGAAAATTATGGGCATTGAGGCTGTCAAATCATCAACTCCATATCCTTGCAGAGAAAAGATTAAGGAGGCTCTCAAGGTTATCATGTCTGGTGATGAAACACAGATTAATAAATTCATTCAGAACTTTAGAAATGAATTCATGAAACTTCCTGCAGAGGATATCGCATTTCCAAGATCCGTCAATGGACTTGACAAGTGGAGTGATTCATCCTCTATTTACCGTAAATCAACTCCAATGCATTGCAAAGGAGCATTGATTTATAATTATCTTCTCAAACGTAATAAATTGATCTCTAAATTTCCTTTGATTCAAGAAGGTGAAAAGATCAAATTTCTCAATCTAAGAAAGCCCAATCCATTACAGTCAAATGTAATTTCTTTTATTAGTAAACTGCCAAAAGAACTAGATGTGGCTTCATATGTTGATTATGAAGTTCAATTCGAAAAGGCTTTTGTGGAACCATTGATGTTCATTGTTCGCCAAATCGGCTGGGATATTGATCGTACATATGGAACACAGCCAACACTTGACAATTTCTTTGGGTGAATAGTATGACCAGAATTGATGCACAGAAATTAATATTTAAACAAGCAAAGAACTTGACAAATGCTCTTCCTAAAGGTAGTATGGTCTACATACATTGGAAAAATGGTAGTCCAGTAGTTCTTCCTGAGAAAGAAAAAGGATATGGAGTAATTACTTCAGTACGATTAGAATCCATTTTAAATAAACAATTCTGGCTGGTAGCATAATGTGTGGAGTTATAGGAATCGAATTAACGGATGTCAATGATCAAGATATTTCTTTGATAAGAAAAATATTCAAACAGACAATGATTCGAGGAAAACATGCTACTGGTATTTCATATCGAAAGCATTCTGAAATACTAACCAAAAAAGAAAATATTCCAGCAGACAAATTTCTTGAAAAAATAAATTTTGAAAGATGTATCGATGAAGATGGTTCGATCTGTTTGCTGGGACATATTCGTTATTCAACATCTGATCTAAGATATCCTCAACCATTTTCTTCAGATAAATATAGCATTGTTCATAATGGGGTGATTTCTCAGGAAGATCAAAGTACATGGAAGTACGAAACGGAGACTGCAAATGATAGTGAATTGATTCTACAATCACTTGAGAATAATCAAAATCCATTGACAGACTTTGTTCCATCTAGCATGGCAGTCGTGATGTTAGATGTTGATAATGGTATTACAGGGTTTAGAAATGAATCAAGACCATTATGGTATACAAAATTGCAAAGAGGAATTATATTCACATCAACAAAAGATATTGCCATTCGAAGTGGATTGCAAAATCCACAAAGATGTGAGATGTATGTAAAATACACAAATCAAGGAGAAAGAAAAGTAAAGAACCCTCATGATATTCAAGACCAACAACCATGAAAATATTAATAACATTATTGAGAATTCAGAAAATGGCACCAATACCAAGTTTTTAAATTCTGCTCATAGTTTGTGGATTCGTTTTAAAAACTATGACAAAAATCCTCCAATAGTAATGTATGACAATGATCAACCAGTCTCTGCTGTATTCGCTACATATAGTAAAAGAACTTCTTATATCAATCTTTACGAGATTGTGACTTTCCAAGGATATGAAGGAAAAGGATATGCCTCTTTAATCTGGGAATATGTGATGAATGATGCATATAAAAATCAAATGAGAAGATTGAAAATATCTTGCACACCAACTTCTATTAGCTGGCATATTCGAAATGGATTGGTATTCTGGGCTGTTGACTCATCCGGATCTCTGAGATCAGATCAACCATTGTTTCCCACGAAAGAAGAACAATTGAGCTTTCGAGAAGAAGCTATAAATAATCCCTCTATTGCGATTCCTACAGACAAAAAAGTTCTTGATCTTTTGAGAAAAGAGAGTATAGATTATCATAAGTTCGGAAAGGTGAAGCGACAAAGAGTTGAGGACTCCATATCAAAGGTCGGAAAATATTGGCTAAGAAATTATCTTTTTGATGTACCTTCATTAGAGAAGTTTTGATGGATTATCGTTTGCTGGAAAATAGAAAAAGAGCATTCATTGATTGGTTTGGATGGTCGCTGATTATAGATGATTGCGATCCTGCTCTTTACATGTTGAATTATTTTTATGACAGATTTGAATTCAATATCGAACAAAGACTTTGGATCACATGGATATATGGCACAACTTATCATTTTCCGACTGCATACGTAATCTGGAATGAATTTCCTGACATGGAACTTGTTGGAGTCGATCGACTTGAGCAATGGAATACTGAAAATTACAAAAGACTCAGATACCAAACAGACACAAAATGGAATAAAGGACATCTTCCTGCTCAATTTCTTTCATACAAAGAATGGGTAGGTGGCAGAAGTCAACTTGAAGCATTCCAAAGTTTGTTCACAGAAGATCCATTTACCAATTTTTATAATCTTTGGAAAGAAGTAAACACATGGCACAAGTATGGAAGATACATGTCATGGTTCTATATTCAAACTTTAAAACAAACATGCGGATTAAATATTGATATTGATAATCTTTGGTTGAAAGATTATTCAGGATCTAGATCACATCGAAATGGATTATGCTTTGCTCTTGGAAAAGATGATTGGGTTGACAAGGTTCTAGATCAAGATCAAATTGATTGGATGGAAAGTCAAGGATCTGAGATTCTTAAAGAGGTTAAAGCATTGTTTCCAGAACAAGCAAACAAGGCTGATTATTTTGCAATGGAAACATGTCTTTGTTCATTCAAAAAACTATTCCGTAAAAGAAATGGCAGATATCTTGGTTATTATCTAGATCGACAAGCTGAAGAAATTAAACAAGTAGAGCGTGATGGTTGGGATGGAATTGACTGGACACCATTATGGCAATGTAGAGATGAGTCAATACGAAGAGAATACTTGATAAACAAAATAAACAAAACAAAGATGGAAATTTTTCTAAATACAGGTGTTATAGATTACAACAATACATTTACAAAACAATTAATGGGACTGGAGGCATTCTGATGGAAATTTTAGAAATAAATGGAAATAAGTGGCAGAAATATAAAGGGGATGAAGGACAAGATGTTTATGTTGCCATGCAGGTTCTTGATGAAGAAAAAGTTTTGGGAACATATGTTAATGATGAATCATATGATATTCTGATTGATAGTGATACAGATTTATACTTTCCACCTGAATACAATTATGATAAAAAAGAGTATCATACAGATCTTGCGGATGAAAGCAAAATTGCTTTTAAATTTAGAAAAAATGTTTTTACTGCTGAGGAACAACAAGGTGCATTTGAAGGATTGTTTGATGCTGCAGCTGAATCTCATAATCGAGGACTCGCAGCTGGTCCAAAAACAGAAAAGCTAGCAGGAAGAGAATGGGTAACACCATATCAATATGATGTGCTTGAGTATTTTATGGCAGGACAACCAAAAAGTCTTGATGGAACAGATCCATTACAGACTATTATGGAAGAACATCTTGGAAAATATGTCAAGAATACCAGAGGATTCTGTTGGTTGCGAGATGTTGTAGAACAAGATTATCCTGAATATGATGGATTTTTTCCTAAGCTGGTGAGTAGAATAAAAGCAATGCCAATTGAAGAGGCAACAAAGTTTTCAAAACTTGTAAGAGAAAAATGGATTTCAAATACAGCATATGCTGCTGGTCTTTGGTCAGGTATTGCTGGTTACTATGGAAGATATCCAAGAATTCCATATGGAAGAGCAACAGCATATACTGATAATAATCTTGAGCAGTTTGCAAAATGTTATCCGTTTGCTAGAAAACTGGAGAAAGAATTCAAAAGACTAATGCCAAATCGACATTTGGCACAACAAGAATTTGCTGATAGACTCGACAATAAATTTCTCATTGGCGAAGATACTACATTCACCACGATTACTGTCAATACAACAACAAAGGAAAGAAATGCCAGAATGGCATGTCATCGAGATGCAGGTTCTTTGAATGCTGGATATAGCAATCTAACAGTAATCACAAAGGATAACAAAGACTGGAAAGGTGGATATTTGGTTGTTCCAGAAGTTCGGATGGCTGTCAATGTCAGACCTGGAGATCTTTTGCTAATTGACAACATGCGTGTTATTCATGGGAATACACCGATTACTGCTCCAGATTCTGGTGAAGAAAACATGATGAGAATGTCATTAGTATTCTATTTCCGTGAAGATATGGATAATCTTGGATCATGGGAATATGAAGCTATTCGTAAAAACTTTGTTGACACAAGGAGATTGAATAAAGGTCATAGACTTTGGAAACAATATTGGAATGGTGTTTCACCGAATATGTTCAATGAAAAAGAATGGTATGATTTTCTAGAGGACAAAGGTGGAAGGGATATGGTGCAAGAATATCATCCAGAAGCATATGCTCAAAAACCTACATTAGAAGGATTTTTTCAATGAAGATAGTTTATTTGATTGGTATTCCAGGAACTGGAAAGACCACTGTGATGCGAAACTTTATGAGTGGATTTGAAGGTTGGAAGGATGATCGTCCAGCTGATTTACTTGATACTCAATATATTAAAGAAAAAAAATTGAGAGTGCTTGGAAAATATAATGATGAAGAAGTTTTTGGAGGAACAGATCGACTTTCGATGGCAGTGGCTCCGAAAGCAATTGATTGGATTTCAAATGTTTTGAGAACAAATGAGATGATTGTGGGCGAAGGAGATCGTCTCAACAACAAGAAGTTTTTTGAATCATGTGGTGATTCGTTGACAATTATTCACTTGACAGTTTCAGATGAAGAAAGACAACGAAGATACAAAGAAAGAGGATCTGATCAATCTGAAAAATTCATTCAGACTACCAAGACAAAGGTTCAAAATATTCTTGAGCATTTTGGACCACGAGCTACTCTTTTCGGAGAGGAAGAAGGCTGCGTGAAGACGTTTGTTCACGAGACTCCAGATGATACAGAAAAAATTGTAGAATTCATGAAAAAAATGCTTGACATTTCCTAAGGGAAAGAAGATAATAAATCCAGATTGTTAGTGAATGTTAATTTAATGCAGGATTTGTTATGAAAGCTACAAAGTGGTTGTCAATCTTCCCCAATGATCAACGAGCCAAGTTTGACAACGATTATGTTGGTTTTGCGAAAAAAGATGATCGTGGATTTAACATGGGTGGTTGTTATCTTTATGCATACGATCCAACAGGTGAGATTGTAAATGAAACACCTGATCATTTAGATGAGCGTGTGATTTATATTGGAACAGCTGGTAGCTCGACTGCAAGAGGAATCTGCTCAAGAACATTAGATTTCTCAGGAACAGTCATTCGTGGATTGAGTCAAAAGAATCCATACGAGAACGGAATGTATTTCCGAGCAATCTACGGAGAAGAAAACAAAAGACATTTGTATGTAGCATACTTTCCAATGGGATATGGTCCAGAGATTAAACTGAAAGCTCATGGAAAAGAATCAGAATTGATTTCTGAATATAAAAGTGTTTATGGATCATTACCTCCTGTTGATGGAAGACAAGGTCCAGAAGTCATGATACGAGAGCATGCCAAGGCTCTTACAGTTTCTCAGATGAAAGAGCACATCAGATGGTGTATGAATCAACTAAAAATGAATGGAGAATCTATAGATGAGTAAATTTACAGAAGATTATGTTGCATTTGTGAATAGTGTGACAAGTGAGGAGTCAAGACTAAAGTTTCCGTTTGACGCATCACTTTCAAAAATGGAAAACCAGCATGCAGTTCCACCTCAAAGATTGATCACAGCTGCACTTGGATTATCAGCTGAAGCAGGTGAATTTGGTGATCTAGTCAAAAAATGTTTGTTTCAAGGAAAAGATTTGAATGCTGAAGTCAAAGAGCATATGGTGAAAGAACTTGGTGATGTCATGTGGTATGTGGCACAAGGCTGCATGTCATTGGGTGTTACTATTGAGGACATATTACAAGCAAATATTAAAAAGTTAGAACAACGATATCCTAATGGATTTGAAAAGATTCGCTCTGAGAAAAGAGCGCAGAAGGATGTATAATGGATTTTTTTCAAGAAATAGCAAAGATTGCTGGAAATGAATACGCTGCATTGGTATCGGATGGTGTTGAGGCAGGAGATGTTGATTCATTCATTGATACTGGATCATATATATTCAATGCACTTCTTTCTGGCTCTATTTTCGGAGGATTACCATCAAATAAGATTACTGCCATTGCAGGTGAGTCGGCAACAGGCAAAACATTTTTTGTTTTGGGAATGGTTAAGAGTTTTCTAGATTCTAATCCAGAGGCAGGAGTTTTGTATTTTGAATCAGAATCTGCTATTACAAAGCAGATGATTATTGACAGAGGAATTGATCCGAGTCGCATGGTGATACTTCCAGTCACCACAGTTCAGGAATTTAGAACGCAAGCAATAAAAGTTCTTGACAAATATATTGAATCTGATAATAAAAAACCAATGATGATTTGTCTGGATTCTCTTGGCATGCTTTCAACAACCAAAGAAGTCGAAGATACATCTGATGGTAAAGAAACAAGAGATATGACTCGAGCTCAGGTGATCAAAGCTGCATTTAGAGTCTTGACACTTAAACTTGGACGTGCTAAAATACCTATGGTAGTCACAAATCATACCTATGATGTTGTTGGTTCGATGTTTCCTGCCAAAGAAATGGGTGGTGGTTCAGGATTAAAATATGCTGCTAGTTCTATTGTGTATCTTTCAAAGAAGAAAGAAAAGGATGGGACTGAAGTTGTAGGAAATATAATTCATTGTAAAAATGCTAAATCTAGATTGACTGTTGAGAATAAACAAGTTGATGTTAGATTGATGTATGACAGTGGATTGGATCGCTATTATGGATTGCTGGAACTTGCATTGAAGCATGGAATATTCAAAGCAGTATCAACAAGAATTGAATTGCCAGATGGATCAAAAACATTTGGAAAAACAATTAACAATGATCCTGAGAAATTCTTTACAGAAGAAATTATGAAACAACTTGATGATTTTGCCAAAAAAGAATTTAAATATGGACAGCAGAAAATAGAGGAGACTGAAGAATCTACAGAAATTGAGTTATTGAATGGATAATTATATTAAATGTTATAACAACGTTGTTTCTGAAGATTTTTGTAAAGAAATTATAGATTTCTTTGAAAAGAAAACAGAGCATCATGAAAGAGAATGTATAGATAGTTTTTATTCATTTACTCAAGTTAAATTGCAATTACATAAAGAATGGGAATATTTTTCTGACATTTTAGAAAATGTTTTAAAAAATTTAGTATACAGATATGTTAGTGATTTAAAGATAGAATTACATAGATTTCCAGAAAAATATGGATTTGAAATTTTTAGAATGAAGAGATATTTACCAGATAATGGAGATCAATTTAGAACTCATGTAGATGTTACAGATTATGCATCAGCAAAAAGATTTTTGGTTTTTTTCATATATTTAAATAATAATAAAGGTGGTGATACCGTATTCCCAGACTTTAATATAAAAATAAAACCGAAGATTGGAAAGGTGTTAATGTTTCCACCATTATGGACTCATTATCATGCTGGATTAAAACCTATCAAAGAGCCAAAATATATAGTTGGAAGCTATTTGCACTACGTTTAAAAAAGGAAAAGGAATGAAAAAGAAATTGTATAAAATATTGGAAATGGACAACAATTTAAATCAATTAGCGTCGATAGAATTGTTAGAAGATGCAGGAAAATATGCAGGAATTGTATATCGTTATGGACAAATAAAATTTGCTAATAAAGAAAATGATGATGGAACTTATACATTATCATTTGATTGGGATATATTGAAATATAATGATATTCCAGAAAATGAACTAAACAAAGAGGAATTGGCAGATATTATATGCGTGATTATTGAAGAATTATTAGAACTAGCATTAAATAAAAAAGAAGGATTTCATGTCGGAACAAATAACGATAGAGAAGACGATACTATCTCAGTTAATTTACAATGAGCCGTATGCCAGAAAAATACTTCCATTTTTAAAATCAGAATATTTTCACGAAAGAAAGGATAAAACATTATTTGAAGAAATTCAAAAATTTATTCTTAAATACAAAAATCTTCCTTCCAAACAATCTCTAGAAATTGATCTTGACAATAGAAGAGATCTCTCCGATGAAGAATATAAAACTATTCTGTCAGAAATAAAAAATCTTGACAAAACTGATGTAGATCAAGAATGGTTAGTACAAACTACAGAAAAATTTTGTAAAGACAAAGCTGTCTATAATGCAATTCTTAAAGGCATTGGAATTATTCAAGGAAAAGATAAAAAACTTTCTCCTGAAGCACTTCCTAATATTCTAACTGAAGCACTTTCTGTTGGATTTGATAATCATGTTGGACATGACTATATTGAGGATGGTGAATCTAGATTTGAGTTTTATCATCGTAAAGAAGAAAAAATTGAATTCGATCTTGAGTTTTTAAACAAAATTACAAAAGGTGGATTATCACCCAAAACATTGAACATTGCACTTGCTGGAACTGGTGTTGGTAAATCATTGTTCATGTGTCATTATGCTGCCAGCTGTCTTTCTCAGAATAGAAATGTTTTGTATATTACTCTCGAGATGGCTGAGGAAAAGATTGCAGAAAGAATCGATGCTAATTTGATGAATATTCCTATTACAGATTTGGAAACAATTTCCAAAAAGATGTTTACAGACAGACTAGATAAGATTCAGAAAAAAACACAGGGTAAACTTATAATAAAAGAGTATCCGACTGCTGCAGCACATTCTGGGCATTTTCGTGCGTTGATCAATGAATTGGCATTGAAGAAATCATTCAAACCAGATATAATCTTTATTGATTATTTGAACATTTGTGCTTCCTCTAGATTCAAAACAAATGCAAATGTTGGATCATACATGTATGTAAAGGCAATTGCTGAGGAATTAAGAGGATTGGCTGTAGAGAATGATGTTCCCATTGTCAGTGCAACTCAAACAACCAGAGGAGGATATTCAAACTCAGATGTTGATTTGACAGATACTTCAGAATCATTTGGACTTCCTGCAACTGCAGATTTAATGATTGCTCTGATTGTAACAGAAGAACTTGAAAAATTAAATCAGATTATGGTCAAGCAATTGAAGAATCGATATAATGATCCAGCAATTAATAAAAGATTTGTGATTGGCGTTGATCGTAGTAGAATGAAGTTGTATGATTGTGAACAGAATGCCCAAAATGATATACAAGATTCAGGAGTTGATTTGGATATTGGAATTCAATCTAATTATGAAAAGTTCTCAGACTTTAAAATGTAATCATTATAAATATTTTGATATAAGAGAATTTGGAGATAGATTTGATAAATTTTAATGATTTTCTGGCTGAAGGAAAAGAAAATAAAAATCTGCATTTGGAACACATCGAAGATCAAATAATCAATTTTGGTATTGATGGTGGTCGTGCTGCAATTAATTTCTTAAGATCACTGCGTGATATGCTTGCAGGTGGATCAAGATCTTCTATTAATATGACTGTCAAATGGGATGGTGCTCCTGCTATTTTTGCAGGCATCGATCCTTCTGATGGCAAATTTTTTGTAGCCAAGAAATCTGTTTTCAATGCAACTCCAAAACTTTATAAAACAAATCAAGAAATTGATGATGATATAAAAGGTTCTCTGAACAAAAAATTTAAAGTTGCACTTGAGGAATTTCCAAAACTTGGAATCAAAGGTGTTCTTCAGGGAGACTTGATGTTTACTGACGACATCAAACGAGAAACTATTGATGGTGTCAAGTATTATACTTTTCAGCCTAATACTATTGTATATGCGGTTCCGATTAATTCTGAGTTAGGAAAGAAAATTGCCATTTCCAAAATTGGAGTTGTATGGCATACAACTTACACAGGAAATGCATTACAAGATATGTCTGCCAGTTTTGGCGCAAATATTTCGAAACTAAATAAAATATCATCAGTTTGGATGGATGATGCAACATATAAAGATGTTTCTGGTTCAGCTGTAATGACAAAAGCAGAAACTGATGTATTGACAGGACATGTTTCGAATGCTGGAAAAACTTTTCATAAAATAAATGCTCCATTGTTTAGAAGTTTTCTGGACATGCAGAATTCATTTACAGGAAATATGGTCGGAGCATCATTGAAGACTTATAATAATTCAAAGGTAAGAGCAGGAGAGACAATCTCGAATCCTAGAGCACATGCTCAAGGATATTTGGAATGGGTAGATAATGCGTTTCAGAAAAACATTGACAAATTAAAAACAGAAAAAAATAAACAAGTTCTACAAAATAAAAAAGACGAAACGATTCGTGAGTTGAAAAAACATATTAATAACATAGAACAGTTGATTACTTTTCAGAATTATCTGGTGTTTGCAAAACTAGAAATTCTCAAAAAACTAAATAGTATTAAACAGTTGACTGACACATTTATAAAGACTGCTAATGGATTTAAAGTTACTACTCCAGAGGGATATGTAGCTATTGATAGAATTACTGGTGAAGCAGTTAAGATTGTAGATAGAATGGAATTTTCCTTTAATAACTTTACTGCTATAAAAAGTTGGGACAAATGAAAAAATTTAAAGAATTATTAGAAGAACTTAATGAAAAGAAAACCATGAGTGTTGCTCAGAGGAAAAAAGCAGCAATACGAATGGCTAAAATGGCTAAAACATCAGCTTTTCAAAAGAAAAGAGAAAAGAAGATGGCAAAAATATCTTCAAAAGAAGATTTGTTGAAACGTGCCATGAAAATAGCTAAGATAAAAGTTATTGAAAAATTAACAGGATTAAGTAAATCTGATTACTTGGCAAAATCACCACAAGAAAAGGTAGCAATTGACAAAAAAATTGAAAGTAAATCTGCTGTTATTAAAAAGATGGCATTGAAAATGATTCCTGTTTTGAAAAAACAAGAAATGGAAAGAATTAGTCAAAAGAAATCCAGCAAGGAATAAAACATGCAAAAGTTTTTTGATTTCATGGAAGCAAGTGAGAAGACAGCACTCTTCACTTTTGGCAGATTTAACCCACCGACTATCGGGCATGAAAAGTTATTAAAAAAAGTAGCATCTGTTGCAAGTAAAAACAATGCTGACTTTTTCATCTACGCTTCCCACTCTGAATCGCCAACAAAAGATCCACTACCATATGCTAAGAAGATAGCATATATGAAGAAGATGTTTCCAAAATACTCTTCTAACATTATAGCTTCTGCCACTGATAAAACACCAATTGATGTTGCTGTATCCTTACATAAAAAAGGTTACACCAGTTGCATCATGGTAGTTGGTGGTGATCGTGTTAAACAATTCACAGAACTTTTGTCTAAATACAATGGCGTTGAAGCAAGACATGGTTATTACAAATTCAATAAACTAGAAATCGTTTCAGCTGGTGAAAGAGATCCTGATTCTGAAGGTGTAACAGGAATGTCAGCATCTAAGATGCGAGCAGCTGCAGCATCAAACGACTTTAATTCTTTTTCTAAAGGATTGCCAAAAGGATTTGGTGATGGAAAGAAATTGTTTGATGATGTAAGAATGGCAATGGGAGTAAAAGAATCATTTATTAACAGAGTAGCAGAAACAACTGATGATCATAAACTAAGAGATGCATATGTGAATGGAAAGATTTTTAATATCGGAGATATTGTTGAAGATATTAATACTGGAGCATATGGTAAAGTTGTAAGAAGAGGCACAAATTATTTGGTATTTGCTGAAGCTGATGGAACCATTCATAAGAATTGGTTGTTTGAATTAAGAGAAGTAAAACAAGATTCTGATATTAAGGATCGAGAAGGATCTCAACCAGCAAAATATTATGCAAAAGATGCTGATGGTGATGAGATGTCTAAGTCAACAAAGGCAGCAAGAGCCAGACATTTTGAGAAAGGTGCAGAAAAAGATGACAATGATCCATCTGCTTATAAACCTGCTCCTGGAGATAAGACTGCGGAAACGAAACCATCCAAATATACTCAAGCAGTCAAGAAAAAGTATCCAGAACTATATGATGAATCTGCAGATTCATCATTAGAAAAGAAAGCAAAGGCATCTGGGATTGCTGTTGGAATTCTTACAAAAGTATTTAAACGTGGTGTTGCCGCATGGAGAACAGGGCATCGTCCAGGAACAACTCCCGAACAATGGGGACATGCTCGTGTAAATAGTTTTATTACAGGTGGAAAAACAAGAACAACAGCTGATGCTGATCTTTGGAAACAACATAAAGGATAAAAATGTTTGAATTCAAAGAATTCATAGAAAATGATGAGTTCCAATCATCAATTATAGAATCAAATATTTACCGTGTAGGATCTGAAAAATATTTTGAAGTATTTAATGCATATAGAAAATTGTATGAAAATAATATGTTACATGATGTATCTAGTATTGATAAACAAATTTTAGAAACAGATATTGGTAAATTTGCAGTTTATGAAGGTAATCATGTTCCATTAGATTGTCCAATGATTGAGGAAGAAAAGGATGTTGAATTGAATAAACCCAAAAAAGGTGGTCCAAAAAAATATTATGTATATGTTAAGGATCCAAAAACTGGAAATGTGAAAAAAGTCACGTGGGGTGACACGACTGGATTAAAAGTAAAAATTGATGATCCAGAAGCAAGAAAGAGTTTTGCTGCAAGGCATAAATGTGATCAACAAAAAGATAGAACAACAGCTGCTTATTGGGCATGCAATCTTCCTCGATATGCTAAACAACTAGGACTTTCAGGAGGCGGAAATTTTTTCTGGTAAAAATATATGTTAACATTCAAGCAATATAATCAAAATCAAATAGATGAAGGTTTTTTTGATTTTTTTAAAAAAATTGGAAGAGCAGTTAGTAATTTAATTAAACGTGCATTTTCAAAATTAAAATTTGGAAAAAAGATTAGCATTAATATTAGTAAACAAATTCCCAAAAAAGTTTTTGAAGCTGCTAATGAAACGATTGATTTGAAATCCAGATTAGGATATTTGTCAGAATATTCTACTGCCAAATATATGTCTGATTTGATGGAAGGAAATGGATACAATTTAACTAATCGTTCTAAATCATCAGCTGTATATGATAAAATGAGAAATGAGTTAAACCGATTAGGTGCACCAACAAAGGAGTTGGAAAGAATGGATTTTGCGGGACAAACTCTTGCAAAGGGAATTGTTGGTGATATAAGTTTTAATGGTGAAGATCCAATGTTTCTCACATTTGATATTGAAATGACGGGAGACTCTGGAAAGGGTACAACAAAGGCAGATTTAATTCTTCATGTATATAAAGAAAGTCCAAAAAATGTAGTTGATTCGATTGTTGCTTCTCTTAAAGCATATCAATCTACTAATATTAATTTAGCTAATAGTACATATATTTCATTATTTAAAACATTATTTTATGAAGACCCAAAATCATTGCCAACAAGCACTTCTGAGTTTGTTGAAAAATTTGTAAAAGATTTTGGATCTAAATCTGATATTGATAAAATACTTGATTTTCAAAATATTATTGGCAATAAAATGCAATCTGGAATGGATAAAGCTGCAGCTAGAAAAGAAGCAAAGGCCACTCATGGTGATGTTATTGAATTAATGTCAAAAATATTTAAACAACATTATTCAAAAAATAAAGAAAGATTGAATAAAAGAATGTTATTTCTTCTTGGTTTAGATAGTTCTGATGATTTTTACGCTTCAATTGGAAAGGGAAAAAATCAAAAATTATTATCCTCAAGGAGAAGCGCAGAATTTAAAAAAATAATAAATGAATTGAATAAAGGATTTGTTATTAATATTGAAAGAAATGGAAATACAAATAATGGTAATATTATGTTTACAGCAATTAATGGTGAGACATTATTAAAGGCGACCATAACATTTACTGATACTGGAGGAAAGGCTGCGCAAGGAAAAACTAATGTGTTTGTTAATGTTAAAGATTGGTTATGAACATGAATCAATATACAGAAATACACATTGATCGGTTTAATCAAGATCATTTTTTAAGAGTATTTTCTGGTGATATTAAAGAAGAAGAATTAGTATGGCATAGAGATAAACAAGATAGAGTGGTTTCTGTTGTC
>Ga0208898_1001294_pt1 | contig 16817 bp, 16 predicted proteins | sample VirMetDEL_Mar_4_FD_184513 | JGI IMG/M metagenome (GOLD analysis project Ga0208898, IMG submission 184513) | Aqueous microbial communities from the Delaware River and Bay under freshwater to marine salinity gradient to study organic matter... | ecosystem: Environmental > Aquatic > Marine >...
GTATTTACCTGAAACTGTTTGGGATGGTGGAGTAATCTTAAAGGTAGCTTGATTTCGGGATGAACCATCTAAATATTTGATGCCTGGTATGCCGGCTTCTTTGAGGGCGGCGGAGGCGGAGGAGTCACTACCAAATTTATCTGACATATTTTGATACAATGTTCTGCCGTCAATAGATTTAGCATTCAAACCTTCCATTTTGGAACGAAGGTTGTCTAATTGATTCTGTTTCTGCTTTGTCCACTTATCAGAAACCTTTCGCCCTGATGGGAATTTCTCAGCCCTTAAAGTTTCATACTCTTTTACAACCGACATATCTTTTAATTTTAACTTCTCCCTCACCCCCTTGGGTTGCTCGGACAGAGGCTTATCCCATAGCAGATACTCGTTCTCCTTCGGGGCGAGTTCGACTTTGTAGAGGGAGCCATATGTTTCAAATTTAGCATCCTCGAAATACTTTATCGCCCTTGGATCGAAATCATTTTCCTTAAAGTAGCTGATAACATCTTGAGGAGATTCATTCATCATTAACCTCTCAATCCCTTCCGCTATTTGATAATCTAAATTTGTGGCTTTGGGATTACCGGCAAATCGATTGTATTCATCGTTTATCTGTCTGCCGTTAATTTTCATTTTATCGGGATCATAGCCTAGTGCATTACGATAATGCTCCGCCACTTCCTTCTTCCCCGCAAAGTAAAGCCCATGCCCATAGGCCTGCGCGCCCTCGCCCGTACCGATTGCCGATGTTCTGAACTTGCCCAAGGGCGCGCCTGGCTCCGCTGAAAAGGTGTGCGGTGTGCCGTGGTAGGCGGGGATGAATAGCTTGTCATCGAAGGGCGAGTAATTGTTTTTGATATTGAACCAATCAAATGCGATCCCGCTCTTGCCGGTTGGAACTAGGCCAGCCAATGCGTCCACATCGTAGGAGCGGTAGGCGTGTTGGAGTTTCTTATCCTCTAAGAGTTGGCGTAGCTTGGCATTACGAATCTGTGGAGCAGACTCAGGTTGGCCGAATATTGCGGTGACGAGTTCATTCTCGTATTTACCTTGGGGGTTAATTCTACCTTCTTCATCGTCCAATGCTTCCCTGGCGACCTTGCGAGCTAGTTCGATTAAATCGTTTGGTTTATCGGCAAAGCCTTCTTTTACTAATACTTCTACATTATTACGAAGGTATGCTTCATCGATTGCATCCATCTTTAAAGATGCGGCAGATCGTGAGGTCTTGGATAATCCAGTAACCTTAAACCTTACAGGAGACACTACCCTAGCCTTTAACTCGTTGTCTGAATATTTGCTTGGTTTACCTGAACGATAAAGGAAGTTTAACTGCAAGCGGTTACGGATCGACTCGGTAATATCGTTGATGAGCATATTGATCGTACCCCGTGGATCTTTACGGGTGAATACGCCTTTTACTTCGTCCGATAATTGCTTCCCTACGATTGCCTGTGGCCTTCCGCTTCTAGGGTTTCGCTCGGATGACATACCGCCTTCAGGGGCTTCGTCTACCCGATTAAGGATATTGGTAAGCTCGTTTTTTACCTTCTTGTTATCAATACGAAATGCACCAGCTTCTTTCAGGGAGATGCCTTGCTTGCCGTACAATCGCTCGACCGCCTGATCCGCCGATTCGCCTTTACGGACCTTAATCGCCACTCCTTTATCCGCAAGGTCAACCTTATCCGCAATCGAAGCATCTCTTTGCTTTGTATAGTTTTTATACAGGTTGCGGATGGTCTTGTTGCGTTTAAGGATTGGGGAGATGGAAACATCCAACGGGTTGCCGGTATTGCCATCCACAGCACCAAACAGGGTAAGCACTTTGCGAGAACCCTCGAGTAGCTTTTGACGGAGGGATGGTTCGATTGTGTTAAAGTAGTTTGGATTATCGACCATCATCATGGCGAACTGCTCTGCCCCAATCTCCTGGGCGAGTAAATTGGCATCCTGCCCTATCCCGATTGATTTATCGCCTTCCTGAATATTATCGTATGCACTGGCAATCTTCTTTGCATCTTCATTGAGCATGATGGAATCGATTGGTGCTCCAGCCGAGTCCTTGGTAAATGCAAACTCAAATGACTTCTCTCCAGGCTTTGCCTCGTACTGTTCTAAAATCTTTCGGGCAAAGAATGGATCGTCCTTAATCGCCTGAGTGATAAATCCGTGACCAAGTTCATGGGTAAGAATGTCAAATGCTTCTTTCGAGCTTTTGCTGGCTCGGCCATTCTCGTTCACATAGATGGTGTTATCCGTTTGATTATAGTAGGCGTTGGGTGCTTGGCGGATGTTTGGATCGTCCTCCCTGAGAGTCTCAAGCATGAGATTCTTATCCACGAACATGAGCTTGGGTGCTTTTATGCCTGCCTCTTCTACTGTTGCAAAGGCTAGGCGAGCATCGGGGTCCATCTTACGGAAATGCTTTAATTGATCCTGTCCAAGTTTTGCCTCTAAAAAGTTTACTGATGACTGATTACGGGCGGCTTGTGATCTGCCTGCCCTCATACCAGGTTGCCCTACAGGTAATGCTGCACCCATTGCGAAGCCTGCTCCCATAGCCTGTCCGAGTTCTTCGATGTTATCGGTGGATGCGTATGCCAATGCTCCGTTCAATGTGGATACAGAGATGCCATTTACGAGCGAATTAAATGCCATATCGCCCATCCTTGTGCCTCCCAGCTTGTGGGCATAAAGGGCGAGTTTTCTTGTAGTCGGTGAATCTGCCTGCATGGCCAGGCGTTGCAGGAATCTTTTCTGCCCAGCCTCAGAACCGAGTGCAGTTAATACCCGCTCCATTCCCCTACCCGATTTGTTGGCTATATATCCAGCCACTTCTGCGGATGTGAGAAGTCCGAGTCCTGGTACTGCTCCTGTAAATGCACCTGTTACCTGTGCTCCGAGTATGCCGGACCCTGCTACTTTCGGATCAATTGTTTTACTTGCAAGCTTGGTAACGGTATCCCGAGGGAAGGCGGCAACCTTTGAGGTAACTTCTCCCGCCTTGCCGGTAGCACCGGCGATCTTCGATCCCGCCTGAGCGGTTTTCTCCAGTGCCTTGCGTGTACCTTTTGCAACGAGTTCAGTAGGCTTAGATGCTATCGCACCGCCCTTCTCAATTACCTTGGCAACTTTTCCGAGTCTTGCAGATTTTAAACCGACTGATGCGGCTTTGGAGACTTGTCCTGCAATCGGTATAAACATGGTCGGATCGACAAAGTTTGCTCCAAAGCTGACAAAGTCCCTGCCCTTCTCATCGAATGTATCGAGCATGGCAGTTCTGACATTTTGATTATAGAGAAAGTTATCCTTATACCTCTCGTACTCCCTCCTCATCTCGTTTTCATCGGAGTAGAAATTATCCATCGCCGCACCTCCTAGAGTCTTGGCGAATCTACCGAAATCTTTTATACCTACCTGGAATACTCCTTTTGCCTCTTTAAGTCCGACATCACCGGCAAACAGTTGCTTGATTGCTCGGCCACCCTCTTCGGCCAGTGTGCCGGCTCCTGTGATAAATGAATCGGTAAAGGCCGATGTCTTCTCTCCGAGTGATCTGCTGTCCTCCTCTTTTCTGCGAGCGACATATTCATCAAACGATTCAGGAGTAGATGCTAGTTCTTCGTCTAATGCTCGAAGTTCTGCTTCCGCTTGAGCCTGCGTCATCGGAAGACCATCATCCTCGGCAAGTCCGAGTTCTTGGTTTAATTGTCTTAACTCGGCGAGTGCTTGGTCCTGGGTAAGCATTATAATCCTGCCCTTTTACTGCGTAGTTGCCTTTTCCTTTCTATCTCATCCAGTAGTGACTGCGAGGCTGGAGCAGATGGATCGACTTGAGGTGTTTCACCCTGACTTTCTGTATTTAGTTGCTCTTCTAGACTAGTTAGGAAGTCTACCCAAACTTCAGGTTCATCAGTAATTTTTGGAGAACTTTGTTGTATAAATGCGAGTTCCTTTTCTGATAATGGTCCTTTGAGCTTGGACACATTTTCAAGTGTAAATTTATTGGCATACCTTTCTAACTTTCGCCTAAGTTTCTCATCTTCTTTGCCATATCCAACTGACTTTTTCAATGCTCTAACGAAGTCCAAACCTTCAACCTGGCCAGTTACATCTTTTCCCTTTTTGATAATTTCCAAAATATCATTTGTCTCATTTAACAGGCTTTCTCTTTGTCGCTTTTCAGATGCTTTTAGTTCTTCCCTCTCCTCAAGTTCCTCACGCCTTTTGTCTAATGCAATTCGCTCATTAATAGTGGGAGTCTTCGGAATCCTAGCAAGCCTCATTCTCTGTATTTCATCTGCAAGCATTCCTCGACCTGCATCAGTCTTAGGCATCAAACCCGCTTCATTAATTGTTTTTAGGAATGCCTCGGGACTTGATTGATCGATTGCACGATTACCCGTGTCCTGGTTAAACTGTCCATAATCATCGGTATAAGAAGGAGCATTGGCCATGAGAAAAATATTATCCATTTCTCGTTCGCCCTCCTTCTGCTCATTTCTCAACCTTTCTTCAGTTTCCATTTTAGCCGCCACCTGTGCTCTATTCGCACCACCTTCTGCCCTTTGAGCGGCTACCCGTAGCTTGGCAATATCCATCTGCTGATCTGCCGCCTGCTTACGCTGATACTCGTTTTGCAGGAATGGATTCTTGGCGATTGCTTTGGCATCTTCTTCCGATGCACCCTGCCCCATTAGGTATTGAGTCATCTCATTCGCCCGTTCCTTCTTCTCTTTACCTTTAAAGTATGCTGTGGCCGCCTGTCCAAGTGCATTACCGAATGCCTCATTTGCTCGAGCCTGTGCCGCCCCTGCTGTCTGAAACGCTGAGAAGTCCATCCTCCCCAAGCCTGCCTGTACTGTATCTCCGATTGCCCCCATAGTTATTTCCTTCCCGCTAAAAGCCCGCCTATTATTGAACCTGCGGCTCCCATCAATCCACTCGCCATTCCACTTGCCGACTGTTCGCGAGCCGCATAGGTGTTTGCCAGGTAGTTCGCACGATTTGCTGTGTCCTGTAATCCAATATTTACTCCGGCATCAGGATTGATCCTGGTTGACTGCTCCTGTGGTATTCCGAATAAAGCGGCCCGTTCGCCATAGCCCTGCTGGGTGTAATTACTTCCACCTCTAAGCATAGCCATTGGATCGACTGAGGTTGCCCGATTAAGTCCACTGGCATAACTGCCTAGACCCTGAGCCTGTTGACGATTATCGCGAATGATGTCCCTTAAATAGTCTTCCCTGCTCATCGCCTCGGCCGCGATTGCCGCATTGTCCATGTCGCGTCCGCGAGCCACCAATGACTCCCTAGCGGATTGAGTGGCCCTGCGTCTCATCTCAGGAGATAAGTCCTGAATCTGCGACTCTCTGAATGCCTGGTCGGCCAACTGATTAGCCTGCTCCACGCGAGCCTGCATAAGCGGATCGCTTGCACGAACTGCTTCCGTCATACCCGGGCCAAATCTTTCTATTAAAGATATATCAGTGCCCGCCTGACGACCGGCCATCTGACCTCCAAACTCCTGTGCCCTCATTGCCTGTTCTTCGGCAAGCTGTGCCATCGGATCAGCGGCTCGTTGAGCGAGGCTTAACTGCAAGTCCTGATACTGAGGATCGTATGTCTGACGAGTCTGTAGTAGTTGCTCTTGCAAACGAGGGTCTGCCATTGCAGATACATAATCGCGAGCCGATTTACCAACATCTAATTTAGGTAAGGGAGGTGGTTTCTTACCTCCCCCAAAAAGCTTTTGTAAGAAATAGGATGGAACGCCCGAACTGTTTACCGGCTCACCTGCTCCACCGGCATCTTTAAGCATCTTTGCTTCTGCTGAATTGATATATGCGAGTGACTCACCTTCGGGAGCATTCTCATTTAAAAGCCTAGCGGCCTGTGCCAATGGATCTTTTGTTTTGTTTTTCATCATGGCGATTAAGTCTTAATTATATAATTTAAAATGATGGTTGGCTGAACATTGTTGTGTGGTTGATCGCCACCTGTACTACCCGAATTAACATTTTGACGAGCTACAGCAGTAGTGCTATCCCCTACTCCTCTAGCTGCTGGCCCTGAAGATGATTCACTGTAAGTGTGCGTATGTGAAGGCATTTCGGATGTTGTGAGGGTATGTGTCTCAGCCCCACCTGTAGCTCCAAGGTTATCACCATTGACCCCACCTGATTGACCTGTCAATCGGTCAGCAGAAGTACCTCCCATGTCATCCTGACCTGCAATAACTCGTCCGCGAAGGTCGGGGATATTAAATGTGGTTGAACCATCTCCTGCGCCATAGGTTTCGTCAATTATATCAAATAAATCCGAGTATGTGCTTCTTGATATTGCGTCACCATCACAGAATAAATATCCTGTTGGTGCGTTAATGCCTGCAAAAGGTAAAACTGTACCTGTGGGCATTAACGCAGATATTGCATCGGAATTTAATTTTGCAGATGTTACTGCTCCATCGACTATTTTAGTAGCGGTGACCGAGTCGGAGGCGAGTTCGTTGGAGGTGATACCTCCTGATGGTACTTTTAGTTTACCATCGCCACCGCTGATTCCATAGGTTTGACTATTTACGATGATAGTAGAACCATCTGCGGGGTCATCGAATGTCGCGAGGTCTGCGATATCCATTAATTTCTGTGAGGTGACTTGGTCACCTGATGAAAAGATTTGTCCTGTATTTAATATTGGCATTTTTTCTATCTCCTATTGAAAGACTGAAGTGGTTGATCGATCCGATATTCTAGCATCTACCTTGGTTGCCCTGACATAAGGTCTACCGACAAATGGTTTAATATCTGCCTGTATGCCAAACCCTCTTCTGTTAACTCGTAAGCGAACCGAGGCATCCTCCGCAGTTTCAAGCTCACTACCTAGTAGCGTAGATATGCTTGAAATCTCGGAAGTAGAGTCAGGATCTTCCGTGATAAATTGTACAGTAGCATCAGATGGGTTGACTTCGCTTGATTTAAGTTGCAATTCTGCACGACTGAATGTTTTTCGATCCATCGTGTCGGCATCGTATTGTCTAGTGATTAATTGACTGACCACAGGGATACCGGGGTCTACTTCAGGTGATTGTCCTGCTTTCCGTAAGACCTTATCATCTCCATCCATGGAATCTACCTTATGTACGCCACCTTCTTCTGTTGTGAGGTAAAGTGCATTCTGCGATCCCTCGCGAGCTACTAATAATTCTCGGATCGCAAAGTCTGTAGAGTTTACGGTATCGATGCTCTCAAAGCCTTGGTTGATGAAATTATAAACGATGATCGTATTTAGTTTATTACCATCCCCTTTTCCCACGCTAGAGTCCAATGGTAGTGCTAACCAATAGCGGTTATTAAAATAAACTCCGCATGATAGGTGGGCAAAGTCCTGATTTATGCGATCAATGAATGGCTGAATAGTTTCTGATATTGGTGTACCTGTACCACGCAAGTTATACTCATCTATAAATTGTACACTGTATATCCCTTGGTCAGATAGAAATAAAATCTGATTAGCCACCTGAATAATAGACTTTCTCGCAGATGCTCCGACCTCGTCTGTAACCATAGTTGTTTTAACATCTGCCAAAGATCCACTCGCACCTGTAATCAGATGAATAGATTTACGATTGAATACCACCACCGAATCCTGTGTAAAACCTTTAATTCCTACTACAAAATCGCTTTTACCTGATGAAATGCGAAACTGATTTCCAATCTCATCAAATGTGTCAGAGTCTAGAATGTCTGATGCCAAAATTTCATCACGAATACCTCTATCGACAGGTGGTGATGCAGATGAGTATTGATAGGGTAACCATAGTCTACGCTGATGAAATTCACCGAATGGAGCCGCAGGTTGGTGGATGAATCCTTTACCAAGTGCTAGTGGTTTACTGACTGTTAAGGAGTGATTGGCATCATCTTTGACTCCAAGATTAAAAGTAAATTGGTTGACTGTAGGAACGCTTGTGACCACCACTTCCGACCCAATAAAATTATCATATATCGTAGATTGTGAAGTATGTATGGTAAGTCTGTCACCTACCGCTAATCCATGTGAAGTTACATCCATAGTAACCACACCACTTACTGACGCTGTACTAGAATCTGTCAAGTAAGCAGGTGCAGTGTATGCCCCACTATCCACCCTCTCAAAATCCTCAAAATATTCTATCTGTGCGCCACTAACATTAAATGTCTTTGTCTGTGACTCAGTCATAGTGACTGTTAACTGTGTGGATGATGGAATACTTGCTACTTGATAACAGTCATTCGGATCATACTCCCAATTACCTAGTCGTGTTAATGTCACAAAGTCGCCCACTGAACGATTATGATTAGATACTGTGTCTATCGTGATCGTCTGCCCTGACTGAGAGCCTGAAGTAATAGCTACACGATTAAGAACAGGACTTGCGGATAATGTAGTCTTGTTAGTTCTAAAGATATACATATTATCGAACCCCTGAGTCATTCCGCATGGTGCATCCACAGTTTCACCACCTTGCTCGTATCTACACTTATAGAGCTTTGAGTCTTTAAGTCTTACGATTGAACAAAGGTTATTTGTGGCTGAGAAAATGAAGTCATCGTTCTCACTTGTTGCATCAGAAAATACCGCACTCCCATAAACTCCATTTACTGCATCGTCTTCCAAAGTAAAATTCTCAGTAGTCGATGCCACTGATGTCTGACCGACATTGGGACTATTAACTGTAAAAGTAGTATCTGCCCCTGTATCGGCAAAGCTTACTGTTTTGGCAGATGTGTTAATTGCTGTGATTGTATGACTGCCATTGATCGATGCATCGATATCATCGACATGGACTGTACCACTTACTGCAAACTCTGAGGCCGGAGTATCCTCAAGCGTAAGAGTGACCACATTACTTGCCCTCGATGCCGCAGTGACCACGTAATTAAGAGTAGTAGGAATCGCATTACCCATTGAAGCAACAGATGTTCTTCCCTCAATGTTATACTCGATCCAATTTTTAGTTAGGTTCGAGTAAGTTGTATTGATCGTTGACCAAGTCTGTGATGATCCAACTACTGTAAAAACTTCATTCGTGCCTGAGTCGGCATAAGTAATTGTGCGAGTATTAAAGTTTACACTAGCTAAAGGGAATGTCCCATTTGGATCGTCTCCTGTGAAATTTAACCCATTGATCGTTACATTGTCTCCAACAATAAAAGCTAAACTTGGAGTTTCATCCAAGACAACAGTTACTACATTACTTGATCGTGATGCGGATAGAATTACATATGGTAAAGTAATCGCATCATCTCCTGTTGTGATAGTGCCAAATAGAGTAGACATCCCTTTGCGTGGTTGCCATGTGCCATCGTCATTCATCCGACCATTCTTCGATAGTGCAACCTCACCGGGTTTTAACTGATTAGGTCGCAAGCGATTATTCATCCGCAGAAAGAAGGTGTCACCCTCTACCACGAATGGATCGTCTAGTTTACCGTATGATCGATATCTGCTCACTTCTTCTTAATCTCCTGCCAAAGTTTTAGGGACATATAAACCAAGGTCACTAGGCCAACCGCGATTCCGATTACTGAGTCAAATGCAGACAGGCCAAAGGTGGCCGCTGTGCCTGACATTCCTAAGACTGATACTCGATCAATCATTATCTGCGGGGGGAAGGCCCGAAGTAGAATCCCAAAATACATGGAAGGATCGTGAGGTTTCCCATAAGGGAGATGTGCCCAGTAGAAATTGAGATCGGGTCTTGGCTTGCTGGCCAAGAGATGATTCCAAAGAATAATTCGGTTCTTCCTTCACCGTTTGCATTGGTGAATGTGACCAATTCTTGTGTGGGAAAGAGGGTGCACAAGACGATACAAGCACACATAGAACTAACCCCAATTGTCGCCAATAATTTTCTCGTCTTTGAGGCCGTTTCAGCTTGTCCTGAATTGGCGATTTGCTCTTGTAGTTTAAGAAAGTTTTCATTTCCCCTGCTTTCTCTAGCCATCTCAAGATCATGTTTTTGTTTGCGACTTTCAAAGACCATGCCGAACACTCCTTTAAGGATTGCTCCCATCGCTGTAGAACCCCCTCCAGTAAGGAACATTGCAATAAGTTCACCCATCTCATTTAGTCTCCATTTTCTCAAATAGTTTCTGTATATCCCGCCTGCGGTCTTCTGAGAGTTTGGTTAGATGCTCGACATCTTTAGATTGCCCGGCATCGCTAATCTCGATTTGGCGAAGTCTCTCCTTCATATCATCGATCTCCCACTTGTTGCGTTTGATGAAAAATGCGAGGATTGATATGGCAACGCCAACTCCTGCAAACATATAGTGTGAAACCTCCATCTCACTTCTCCACCTTATCTCGGAGTCTGTCTAACTCCTTTTCTAAATAATTAAGTCGCTCAAACTGTTGATAGTCGGAAGTGATTGGTGCGTCTTGCATCTCTACCAAATGATCGAGATCCGCTTTTGCTTGCTCTGCGAATTTCTCTAAGTGCATCATCCTAGCAGATAGATCCCCAAGCAGAGTGCCTTCGTGTTGGACTCTCCCCAAACCATTGTCAAGTTCGTTAATTTTGTTCCAAATGACGGAGTAACCCCAAACACAAGTGCCAACGATGGCGATAACTTTCGCCATGAATGCCAAGTTAGCTTTGACCTGTACATTATCTCCGACTTCCGTTGCCATAAATTAAGGTAACCAATCGGGTTTAGGTTTTTTAACATAAGATTGCAAAGGCTCAGGAGCTTCTTCTTCTTCATTGTCCCAAGCATCTATCTCAGCTTGTCTTGCTACTACCTTTTCTTCTTGAGCATCAAACATAGCTTGTTGATTTGCATCCCAATCTTCTACCTGTAAGTCAGCACCTGTGCGAGCGTTGTACTCAGCAAATGTTTCAGTTACTGTAAATGTACGATCTTCAGGTAACTCCTCACCGTTTAATTGTTTCTGCATAAGTGCGTTACGACGGTCAACATTTGTGAAAGTAATAGTACCTAAGTAATGGTTGGCTACACGATGCATTTCATCTACACCTTTACCGTTATCATATAAACTATCAGGAGCATCTTTAGCGTGAGGTGATAGAGTAGTGACATTACCAGCTTCATCTCTTACTCTTAACTCGGACGAAGCACTTACATCTTCAGCATACAACTGCACCATGTCGGCAGGGCTAGATGTAGGAGCAGTGGCGTTTGCTATACCTATGACACCACTAGCATCTGTACCGAAGCTCGTAGTGCCAATACCGACATTGCCGTCATCGTCAATACGCATACATTCAACAGGCCCACCATCGATTGGTTTTGTGAAAAATCTTAAACGACCACCTGCGTTTCCGTCGGGGTTCGAATTGACTGTGTTTGATACAGTTTGGCCATAAATGCCTGCAATAAATATGGAATTCCCATCCTGTGCTGTTGAATTCCCACTATTCGAGTAATTCATGAAAGCCAATCCGCCAGTTCCTGTAATAAAATTACCGTAAGCCACAGCATTAAAACCTAACTCAATCTCTGCCGGTTTTGTTCCACCAATTGAGAGTGTAGTGGAATTACCAAACTGCGCCGTCCATCTATCAGGATTCGTATTACCAATACCTACATTGCCTGAAGAGTCGATGCGCATTGCTTCAGTCGAATTTGTGCGGATCGCAAGCTCGTTGGTGTCAGGTGCGTGAATTGCTACCGCAGAACTGCTTGAGCCTATTTGATCCAATGCATACTCATCTGCAACTACATTTCCGCTTACATCAATTGAGCCGGCCCCTACTGCCCCACCCGTAGAAACAGAACCTGCTGTTACCGCTCCGCTAGTGGTTAAGGTTGTTGCTTCAATACCTCCACTTACATCTAACTCTGCCTGTGGAGAGGTTTTACCTACACCTACACGAGTGGTAGAAAGTGCTAGTGCTGTGTTGACTCCCGCTCCATCGGTAACCTGAAGTGCATTAGCTCCCGTATTATTAGTGATACCATCAGTATAATCTCCAACCTGTAGTAATCCCTTGTATGTATCTGCGGGTGTTTGATTTTGTAAGTCGCTCATAATTTTAAGGATTCGCGTCAGGGTCTGTCCACTCCTCGCCTGCTAGAATCTCAAGCATCTCGGAATGAGTGTTGGCGGTTTTACCCTCTAAGAACGAAGGCGTATCTCCCTCGAACTTTACGAAGGTCTTAGTACCCGCGACATTGTATCGCAAAGTATCTGCCGAGGTTTCAAGTACTTCGTCAAAGTTAACGGTACTTACTTCGTCAGCGTTTAGAATTACATATTGTCTGCTCATAGTTATTAAGAGGGTACTGTGGTTGAAAAGGTTGGACCGTTAGTAAGAGTACCGTCGTTACCTCCGCTTCCTTGATCGGTAATAGTCGTACCTGTACCGCCATCATTGTCGCCCATACGCCACCAAGCAACAGGCGAGTACGAAGATAAGTCAGCAGGTACACCACTGTTGTAGATAGATGTTATATCAGATGCGGATAAAACAGAATTAAATACAGCTACCTCATCAATCAGACCGTTTAAATAGTTATTATTTCCTCCGTCCGATCCGATTTTAATGTCTAGAGTACTGGTAGAGGGCGTACCCGTCCGAGTATGTGTTCCAGCCGAACTTCCGTTAACATAAAAAGTAATACCTCTAGAGGCAGAACGAGTAACAGCTAGATGATACCAAGTTCCCGTGCTTAATGTTGTCGAGGAGAATGAAGGTGCACCCCCGGTTCCTGTGTCAAAAAAAGCAACCTTATTTGAACTTGAATAAAACTGATGTCCGCTAGTGCCATTATATCCGTCAAAATAATTTCCGATAGCATAAATCATAGGAAAGCCGCTTAAAGAATCAAACTTTACCCAAGATGTTATCGACAAAGCACCTGTAATATCTAAAGAGCTATCGTAAGAGATGGCTACATTGTCATTAGTTCCATCAAAGTCTACGCTGTAGGTGTTACTAAAACCTGCACCACCGCCTGATGGGGGTAGAGTATGGCCGAGTTGAACCCCTAATCCTAGAAAAGGCATAACCTTTTATGCTTTATACAGAATGGCCGCACCGCTATTTAGCGTTATGCTAGTAAACGGTAAGGTCAAAGTGTCACCTTTTCCAAATGTTGTACCGTCAGATATTAAATCTGCCGAATTTTCCATCTGTCCCGTGATTGCTCCAACCACTGAATCCTCAGTAAATTGTACTGCGATAAAGTCGCCTGTGTTTGCTCCTGTGCCATTAACATAGACGCAACCATTTGCTCCCATGCTGTTCTGAATATTGAATGATGATATGCCCATTTTATGATGTGGTTAAAACTGAAATGCCGAACGAATAGCTCGGATAGGTGTTAAAGGTTATTTTGTTTTGCGATTGAAGGCGTTCTGCCCGATCAATTTCCAGTGCGAGATATTCTTCCGCCCTGTTCTCCTCCTGCATGGCCGCCTCTGTCTGTCCGTCTCCACGAAGAAAGTCGCTGAGTCCACCGGCCACCAGGTAGTTGGCTAAAAAGTCAGGAACATTCGATTCCTCGCCTGCATCCTTTCCATAGGTTGGCCGAACTGCGGTCCCTACAATAAAGACAGATGATACCGAACTGTTTGCTGGTAAAATTAAATATCCGTCCAGTAACTTAAAATCTAACAATACCGCCGTGCTGTCAGTAAATGGATTCTTCGTATAAACCTGGTGGATCTCCATGATGTTTAAATCATTGTCGATCTGCACTGCTTTATCTGCTGTTGGGTTAGTGGTCGATCCAACTGACTTCTCTACCAGTTTAAGCAGTTCAGGCCACTTGCATCGATGCCACGCAGTCTGTGCCCTGCTGTTTAAAGATTCCTTGAAGAAAAACTCATCGACCTGCGTCAAGGTTGGCAGACCAGCCGCCATCTTGAAGCGTTTCTCGAGTGATTCAAATGTTACTGTTCTTGCCATTACTGAACATTAGCTATGCCTGGACTTACAGGCTTGCCACCGGCTTGAATGTTATGCCGGTTAAATTGTGATGGGGAACGATACTGCAAAATATCATTTCGATATTGTCGTGACTGTTCCCTGACTAAATCGATTTCCTGTGCGAGCATTGCTTCAGCGTTTTGTTCCTCTGCAAATGCTTTTTCAGTTTGCCCATCCCCACGCAAAAAACCGGCATAGGCAGAATGTGCGAGATAGTCGAAAAAGAAGTTAGGGATATTTTGTTCATCTCCCGAATCATCACCATAGTAACCACTTGTCGCACCTCCTGAGTTTATCTCAGACCGCAAATCCTTACGATAGGTGACAAAAACATTTACTCCGTCCAATGTGGTAGGCTCAATGATTTTGACTGATGGATAACCTCCCGAATCTAACTCGGTTAGAAATGTGTATTCGTCAGGGTAACGGGCAGAAGTTGGATCTTCTTTATGAATACGAAAAACAACATTGGCATCGTTTGCCAACTTGTTGCTCGTTCCGTAAACCCGAAGTCTATTGGCATCAGATGTCACTATAGCCACACTTTCTCCGATTACGGTGAACTGTGGCCAAGGGTATCTCTCATGGGCTATACGAGCCGCACGGTTTACAAGATCGCGAAGGAAACTAGCATCTGTTGCCTGTAAAGCATCAAGTCCGGCCAATGCTCGGAATCTTGACTTTAATTGCGAATAGGTGGCGGTAGCGTAGTTTGCCATGATATAAAAAATTAGTGTTTAACTTTGCACTCGGGGTTCGATTTCTCGAAGTCCTTACGAAATCCTTTGTCTGCCCAGCATCCAGGTCTTTCCTGTTCGTGGCGGACATATGTGGTTAAGTCTGTTACCCGAGCAAGTCGAAAGTCGCCTTTGCCTCCTTCAAACGCTTTGGCGGCCTTGCGGGCCTGCTTTTGGCGTTGTGCATATCCAGCCTTTTCGCGGACTGCGGCTCGCTCGTTTTCCTTACGAAGGTAATAAGCGATTTCGTCCTGTGACGATCTGCTTTTCTTACCCCCCCTTACGATGATATTTAGACTCATTTAAATGGAAAAAGGGGAGCCGGTCTAACCCTAAACCGGCTCCCCAATAACAACATGAACAATAATAAACCCGAAGTGTTTAAACGATTGATCCCAAGGCTCTAGGATTACCTACACGAAGCGTAAGCATTGCCTCAGTGAAAGCTCTTTTGCCGGCTCCATTGTCAGGAAGATCCACTACGGAAATGCCTTCAAGAAACTTGAGGGAAACAGTGTCATCGTCAGGAATCAAGTAAGCACGATCTGTGTTTACTGTTCCTTCTGCTGTGTCAGGACTGGAAGCCGATCCATTCACACGACCCAAGAAAAGGTCAGGAATGATATCGATAGAGCCAAAATCGCTGACATAATGAAGAACTGAATTAACCAAGGTTTTTCCGCTTACATCTTGAGTGAAGCTGTAAACAGGATTGTTGGTAACTGCGGCACGGGTGTAGTCAGTAATGGCGTTCATTACTGCTGGACCAGCGTACAATTTGTAAGAACCTTTAGCACCACTTGCAGTATAAACAGCTTGCAGTAATCCACGAAAAGCAGACTCAGTCAATGAACCAAGAGATACGCGAGATCCGCTTACAGCACGAAATGCTTGTTTAGCACTTGTATCGAAAGTATTTCCGGTCGCACTCGGATTTGACCAAGTCCCTAACCCGCAGAGGGTAGCTCCAGCGGAAGAAGTTCCGGCGGCTTGATCGTTTCCTGAAGCGATAGCAGTTTCGATTGAGCGTTTAAGCTGAATTAAACTTTTTGCTTTGGAAGCGTTGAATAATCCACCTTGTCCACCAGGAGCGACATCAATCATCTCAGCCTGACGCGAGACGGAGAATATATCTCTGATGGTTTGGACTCGGTTACCAAGTCTTGCTCTTGAGTCGATCAAGTTAGCGGCATCGGAGATCGTGAGATCAACACCGTCAATTACTCCTCCAATCTCGGGGTCTAAAAGTGAGTCTACCAACCACTCATTGAGAGTAGCCTTTGGAGCCTCGGATTGTGAGAGAGTAGAATACAGAGGTGTTTCAGTAGGCTCTACGGTTTTCAGAAGTGATTCTAAATTTTCGCGAGCACCCTTAGCACTTGTTACATTGTATGAAGTAGCAATAGCCATTTTAAGTATTTCCTTATTTTAAGATTTTAAATTTTAGTCCGCTAGAAATGCGGCAAGATCGTTAGCCGAGAGTGGTCCTTTCCGATCCAGGATTTTTGCTTTTTCTTTCTGCTTCCGAGTCGCTGAGTTTTCGATTGGCGGGGATGCATCTCCTCCATCGGTTGGAGGTGGAGCCTTACGCTTTTTGACTACCTTCTTGGGAGCCTTTGCGGTTTGCTCGCTTTTCAATGCTTCTATGCCTCTGACAAGGGTGGCGGCGATAAAGTCACCATTGGGGAGGTTATCCAGTACATTGCCGTATTGGCCTCGTAGCTGTTTATAGGTTTCTCTACGGGATTCGGATATGTCATCATCTTGCGATGAATCCATCCACGGATGGGTGTTGATTGTATCTCTACTCCACTGGCTTTTTTCCCTTAGATACTCACTCCTCTGAGGAATCTTTTCGGTAAGGTATTCGTCCGCCTGGGTAAGGATATTACGAATATCATCATCGCTATATTCCTTGCCATCGACCTCTACGAAATCCTTGCCTATGTGTTGAAGTGCAAATTTCTTGGCCGCCTGTGCTTCCCGTTTCAAATTTTCCAAGTCTTCAAAAGACTGGATATTTTCTAGCTCGGGTTGAGCAGACTGTTGGCTACCACCTGATTGATTTGTCTTTAGATTATTAATCTCAGCTTTTAAGGCCTCGACGGTTTCTTCCGCACTTTTCGCTCGGGCAG
>Ga0208898_1001296_pt1 | contig 16812 bp, 16 predicted proteins | sample VirMetDEL_Mar_4_FD_184513 | JGI IMG/M metagenome (GOLD analysis project Ga0208898, IMG submission 184513) | Aqueous microbial communities from the Delaware River and Bay under freshwater to marine salinity gradient to study organic matter... | ecosystem: Environmental > Aquatic > Marine >...
TGGGAGGGTTTGCGAGGTATCGATTCTGCACAAACGAGGGCTGTATTGTTTTGCCTCGTCAGATTAAGACGGTTGAGCGGTTCGCGGTTTGCGAGACACCGGGTGAAGTCTACCCTCTTTGGCATGAATTCTTGGGTAATGGCACTTACCTGTATGGTAATGATGACTCTCCTGGCCGCATGATGATTGACCACGGTCGGACTGCTACCTTTGCAGACATCGAGAGTGGAAAGTCAGTGACACAGATCACAGTGACCAATGGAGGATCTGGTTACACGACAGCGCCTACCGTTACAATCACTAATGATAGCACAGACACAACCGGAGCAGGTGCCACGGCTACAGCAAATGTTGCTGCGGGTGCTGTGGTGAGTGTTACGATTACGGCCAGTGGTAGTGGCTTTACGGCAACCCCAACAATAGGGTTTAGCGGGCCAGGGACAGGTGCAGCAGCGACGGCTACTATTGGATTTAACCGAAAGGTGAGGGCATTGTCTTCTCTAGCTGCAACTGACACAGGGAAGACAGTCATCATTCAGGGGTATGATGAGAATGGTCAGTGGGTCAGAACACTGGATGGTGCAAGCTACATTGACGGTGAGAAGTTGACGCTTGCTGGGGCTGAGGTCAATAGCGCAACCACATTCACGGCTGTGACTAGGGTCATTAAGGAGGTCACTAGCGGGCGGGTTGATATGTGGTCTTGGGACAGCACAGCTAGTCTGTCGAGCAGGCAGATAGCGGCTTATGAGCCCGGCGAGACTCTCCCCACGTATCGCAAGATGTTTGTTCCTGGTTTGCAGAATTATGACAGTTGCGGTAGCAACAGCAGTTGTGATAACAAGTCTGTGACTGTGCTGGCTAGACTTCAACATGTGCCGGTAGCTGTAGACAATGACTTCCTTGTAGTGGATAATGCAGCGGCGATCAAGTTGATGGCCATGGCCATTCAGAGGGAAGAACAGAATATGCTTCAGGAAGCGGCAGTCTACGAAGCAAAAGCGAACAGAGAGATCGAGGGTGAATTTCAAGCACATACTGGAGAAGGCCCAGTCGTTAACATCAGACACGCAGGCAAGCTTGTGAGTGGAGCTAACGTGTTCAACCCTATCTAGACAATGGCATTAGGAATAGGATCGGCAATAGCAATTTCAGGTGGGGCAAATCTCTTAGGGGGTTTGTTCGGTGGGCTTTTTGGTGGCAAGAAACCTAAGGTGCCTGGGCTAGAAAGAATCGATGCGGGCAATGTCCAACAGCAAACCATACAGCAGAATCAAGAGAACCTCGCAGCCACGGAACAGCTTGGCAGGGAGGTTAATCGTGCGAATGTTGCGGCGGCTCAGCAGGTCCTTGATTTGTCTTTGCCGGGGCAGCGAGAGCAGGCCACCAAGAACGTTCTCGCGCAACTAAGGGGTGAGATTCCAGCAGATGTTGCCCAACAGATTGGCAGGTCTTCAGCAGCACAAGGTTTCAATCTGGGTGTTCAAGGTTCTCAGCTTGGCAGGAACTTGACGGCAAGAGATTTAGGTTTGACGTCATTACAAATCCAGCAGCAGGGACTACAGAATATGGCAGGCTTGGCACAGTTGACTACGCCAACGCCATTTAATACTCAATCGATGTTCTTCTCTCCACAACAAAGGTTGGCATTTGAGCAGCAAGAACGTAACGCGAGATTCAACAGGGATGTCATGGCTGCTGGTGTAGCGGCGGCGCCTAGTCCGATGCAAGCATCAATGGGCAGAGCGATTCAAAACTTCGCGCAGGATGTTGGTCAGATTGGGGTGTTTAGTGCTGGAATGGGTAACCCGCAACCTAATGTCATCGGACAGCCTGGTAGTGGTTATGCAGGCCCTGTTCAACCTGCGATTCAACCAACGACCAGCACGTCAAACCAGCCATTCTTTCAACGTTGGCCGTATGCAGCATAAAGGCTTATGTCAGATTTAGTCGGTCAGATTTTTCAGCAAGTGCCAAGGCCCACAAATAGTGGGCTGGGGCAGTTCTATGCCCAAGGTGTTGCGGCTGGGCAACGGAATAGGCAGTTGGATCTGCAAGAACGGCAAGCGAGGCTTCAAGATCTGGCGGCGGGTTTTCAAATGCGTCAGTATGAGGCAGAACAAGAGATCGCTGTAGCTCAGGCAGACGCGGAAACGCAAATGGGCGAATTGATGTCCAGCATTTACAGCAATCCTAATGGATTCAATGATCCTGTGTTGAGAAATCTTGGGTTTGATCTGATGTCCAGACTACCCAGTAACAGTAAACTAGGCCCACAATTTCTGGAGGGCATCACGAATGCTAGAAAGTTGCAGCAAGCTCGTTCAACTATGGAGGAGAATGAAAGGCGTAGTGCAGAGTTGGCAGAAAGGTTTGGGATACCTCCAACGAGGGTTTCTGGAGGGGAAACTACCTTTAGTATACCCCCACAGGACAAATCATCGCCGTTAAGTGAGGAGCAAAAGGCAACGCTGACGCAAACACTTCGCGTGATTTCCGATCAATACGCGTCACGACGACGAATCCTTGAAAATTTGTTCGCCGAGTCAGAAGAGTTTGAGAGGCTTGCACAGCAAGAGTTAGCTGAGAAACAATTTGCGATTACAAACGCGTATCAGACACCTGCTAAATTCTATCTGACACCTGATAACGAAACAGATACCAGTCAGGCTCCTACGTCTGTCGGCGCTGCAATAGATAATCTGATGAATCGTTTCCAAGATCTCAATAGGGAATTGTTTGGGGCTGGCCAATGAGTGAAGTTTTGAGAGAATGGCGTAGGCGTATTCCGGCTTACAAAGATGTGCCAGATAAACTCTTAACTCAGGCAACCGGTAAAGTTTATCCTGATTTATTAGCTTTGGATGATGAATTTGCAGAAGACTTTGAGCGGTATGAGAGAGGAGACGCTTTACGTTTACAGCAGCAAGAACTGGAAGAAAACCAAGATGTTAGTCTTCTAAAAGAGTTCAGAAATGTTACTAAAGACATCAATCGATCAATAGCAAAATCGGCACTCGAAGCACTTGCCATTGGGCCTTTGGAAGCTGTCGGGCGTGTAGCAGAATCAGGCGTCATGGGCACGCCGGTCGGTGCGCCTGGACAAATCGTAAGGGACACCGAAGAATCTGCGTTCACCAGGGCAGGTCAAGTTATAAGAGGAGCGGCCGAAAAAATCTTAGGCGAGTCTGACACTGAGCTAGAGGATGATTTCATGCTTCGCACATTCCCGCAAGCATTAGGGTCCGCTACTGGTTTCATAGGGGGAGGTGCCGCTTTAAAAGCTTTGCAAGTGCCGACTGCGTTAGGTATCGCTTCACTAGGTGCGGCTTCGGGAGGTGTTCAAGGCTTTAACAGAGCCAAGGCGGCTGGTGCTGACGACGAGACGGCTTTCAAATCTTTTGTGGCGAATGCGGGGGTAGGAACAAGCGAAGCAATACCACTGTCTAAGATGCTGACCAGGATAAACGGGGCCACCGGTGGAGCGTTGACCAGAGTCTTTATCGAGGGGGGAGAAGAGGCACTTCAAGAAGTGTTTCAAGAGTCGGCGGGGAACGCGATTGCAAACGTTTTAACTGACGAAGACGTCAAACTGATGGAAGGCACGCTGGAAAGTGGGGCTGCTGGAGGGATGACGGGCTTCTTACTTTCCTTGTTGACGCACAAGTATGTGCCATCCCGAGGTCTCACGGAAAAAGACGTTGACGCTGTAAATCCCGCGCAGGAAATCGAGGCTGAGCTATTTGGGCCTCGCCCGACACCTACAGAATTGATGGTGCCGGATCCTCCTAGCCCTGCTAGGCCAGAATCTTTTTTCAGAGTGCCACGAGGTGTTGACCCTAAAGTGACGTTGCCTAGAACTCAGTATATCGAGGTAGAGCAAGCAACGCTCGATGCTGCTGCTGACTACTTAGCCAACCAGATAGCAGGTCGCGAAGAATTAAAGAGCCGAACAGAAGGAGGTAAACTTCCTACGGGTCAAGGTGCCTTACTACAACCCCTCTCAGAAACACCCGGATTTCTACAAACAGCAGAACAACGGATTGGTTCCAGAAGGGAAGCAGAGCCGACTGTCCAAGTTGAACCTGTGGACACATCCACGCCTCTCAAGGAGGTGGAAGACATCGTGCGTTCCCAGTTGGAGCAGCGAGACTTCGCCAGAGCGGTTGCTACTTTGGGGAGCACATCTTCAGAGACATCTGCAAAAGTTATTGATGAGTTATTAGGAATCGGTGAGACTCCTGTCCCCTTGTCAGCAGCGGAGCGGACGGTCTTTAACGAGGTATGGGAGAAAGTATTGATCGATTCTTTATCGACACCTCCAGGTGCGTCAAGTGTAGAAGACGCTGTATCAAAAGTTCAACCTAGTCGCCAGTCTTTAGGAATAGTACCACCAGAGCTCAGGAGTGCTCAGGCGTTCTTTGATACTTACATGGCGGCTCCTACGAATGAACAGCCCATCGTAAAACTTGATACGACTACGATTGCGCCAGATTTCCAACCTTACGATATAGCTCAACAAGTGGCTAATCGCCCGAATGGGTTAGGCCGTGTGCGAGGTTTAGGTCAGATCTTCGACCCAAGAGCACGTTCGAACAATCCGGTAGACCGTGCCTTCATTACGAGAGGGCTTGAAAATGTGACAGGAAAAGCCATTGCTTCTTCTTTTGCACAACAAGTAAAGGGGAGCTTAGACGGGCCATTCCAACGAGAGGGTTCTAAGATTACTAACGTGAAGGTAAACAAGGAAGGTGCCCCCTTACACATCTCTGATTTTTTCGAGCAGCTACAAAAAGACCCTAGTGTCTACGACTTATCCCCAGATCAACAGAAAGCTGTGGACAAGACTCTTGGTTACCTAAGAGAGATACAAGATTTCATGACACGCAATGGAATCGACGATCAACTTTCTAGCGTCGAAGGGGAAGAAGTAAACACCGAAAGCAAACAACCCTACTTTCCTCGGATACGTATTCTCACTGACGCTGAGCGCAGGGGCGGTGGAGGTGCTACAGGCGTAGCAGCTAAACCTTTTTTCAAAAAGACCCGATTTTTTGAGTCTGAAGGTCTGGGCAGTGAACGAGGTATCACCTATGAACCCTCCATAGAGAAGCGTTTGTCAACGCTTATGGCTAGAGCTTACCAAACGTTGGCCGATAAACGTTTGCTTGAAAACCCCAGCCTTCAGGGAGAAAAAATCCCAGACAGGAAACAAAGATTTCTTCAAGCATTCGCACAAGACATTGCGGACGGCGTTGTGTCAGAGGAAAAGGTGATCGAGAAAGCTTCAGAGCCAACACCAGGTAAAGAAGGACGTGTTTACCGGAAAGGCTTTAGTGATATGATATTTCCTGTTGACACGGCTGAATTGCTCAACGAGCGTCTCAATCAGCAAACGAGTCGATTTCGAGAAGCTTTCCTGAATTTCAACAGCGCGATGAAGGCGATTACTTTTGGAATCGATATTGCGGCCCCCTTCTTGCAAGGTCAGATCATGATGTTGAGTGGGTTGCATAGTCAGAAATGGGCGACCGCAACAGGACATTCTTTAAAAGCCCTGTTTACTCCCGAGGGGATGACAAGGTATTTGGGAAATCCAGACAACTTAAAGGCTATGAGAGAAATGTCCCAGCTAGGTGCAAGCTTCGGACAAATGCAAGACTTCATGGCGGGTATGAGGGAAGGAGGACTACTCCCAAAAACACTTGAATTGTATGGGCGTCCGGGTGCCTTGGCTGCTGACGTAATTGAACGCTTTGGAAGGTCATTCCAAACGTTCAGCGAAGTAGCACTCATCGAAATGTGGAAGGCCACTAAAGGTGTGGTAGATGCCAAGGAATTGCCATCGCATCTTGAGAATCTTCAAAATTTGTTGTCAATGGGGCGCACAGAAGAACTAGGCATTACGCGAGGCCAAGCGAGCTTGGAACAGGCTATCTTGCTTGCCCCAAGATATCTGAGAGGTTCGGTTAACTTGGTTGCCACTGCTATGACTCAATCTGGTAAATCAGGTTGGCAGGTGAAAAAAGCCTTAGCTGGATACATGATGTCAGGGACGATTCTAATGTATGGTTTGATGAAGGCATTAGATTATGATGATGACGAGATTACGGAACGATTAAATCCGGCGTCTCCTGATTTCATGATGATCCCTGTCAAATTCAGCGATGGAGGCATCCGAAATGTAGGGCTCGGGGGGCCTATTAGGTCACTTGCGCGTCTTGTAGGAGAAGTTACAGAGAGTATGCTCAAAAACGATGGGCGTCTATTCTCGACGGGGGCACAAGAAAACCCTGTTTTACGATGGCTAAGAGGTAAACTCGCCCCTATGCCGGGGCTTGTCAGTGACAGTTGGCTGGGCGTAGATTTTCTTGGGAACGACCTTAGTCCAATGGATGCACTATCTGCAAGAATGACACCGCTGGTCGTGCAGAACGCAAAAGAAATACTGATTCCCCGCCCTGGCGAGTTACCCGCTACCACGTCAGACGTGCTATCTGGTTTTTTGGGCTTCAGCGTGTGGCCACAATCGCGCTGGAAATCTATTGATTCCGATATCAAAAGAGAGGCAAAGCTTCGAGGAGTTGATAACTTCCGCGAGTTGCCGCTGAGGGAGCAGCTTTCCATTTATAACGACGATATTCTAAAGCGCCCTGAATATGCAGATCGTCTGTCTAGGCCCAAACAAATTGAAGCTGCCATGAAATTCCAGCAGGAACGAGAAAAGAAACTTAAGAACGGATTGTCAACAATCAACAAAAAATGGTTGGAAGCTCTTCGTTTGCGTGTCCCCACGTATGACACAAAGTTAAGTTTTGGGCGGCAAAAACTACCGTTATTCGCTGAAGAGATTGAAGCTTACGAAGAACTCATTATCAGAGAGTATGATACAGCGTTGAACAAGATGAACTGGGAAAGACTATCAGCTTTAGATTCCTCCCGCCGTCAAGAGATTATATCTAACGTGCTAGGTGCTGCTAAGAAGAAAGCGAGAGGCCAGCTATTACGTGCCTTTAGGCAATAAAAAGAGCCGAGGCACTCACCCCGGCTCTAATATAAGTAACATGATATATAAGAAACACACTTAGGTAGAAATCTTCGATACCACCCCCTCCCGTAAGTTCGAGTTAAAATTCTTCATGGCATCACGTCGCCAACTTTGATATACGGTCCAAAATCACTTTGAGCTTTTTTCATATGCCCGTCTGTGCGGGAATGTCCAGTGTAAACACCCATTAAACGATCAGCACGGCCACTCGTGTAGTAAGAGTATGGGCACCTGACAGTCGATGTGTCAATGCCTTCTCCCTCGATAACTAGGTCTCTGATGCCCTGGTGGCAATCGTAGATCCTGGCGTCGGTGTTGATTTCTTTGCCGGCAAGCTCCAGACCTAGCTTGAAACCTTTGATTGTCGTGTTGGTCACTGTGCTTTTGTTGGTTACGTAAACGCCGACTTCTCCACGCCTGCCGTCACCTGCAAACGCTTCCACTTTGCAGTTGCTCAGTGTGCCACCAGTAATATGGACGGATTGTTCTAATCTCACATTGAAGTTGAGATTGACGCCTTCAAGAAGTGATCCATTGGGGATTGACACTGAGTTACGCATAATCAGCGTTGTGCCATGGCCTACTATCACCGCGCCTTGGGGTATCTCTAAGTCGATGGAGTGCTGCCAAACACCGGTAGGCAGGTGAATACACACGGGAAAATCAGGAACGCGCTCCGTAAACTGAGCGCGTGCCCATCTGAAAATGTCCCTTAGCTCAAACGCAATTTCCTGTGGTGGTCCCTCCTCGTCTGGCACCTCCAACCTTGAACCTAGCCGTATATCTCGGTAGGGAGTTTCAGCCTCGGTGTGGGGTGCTAGCTCGCTCAGCGCAGCCCCTTGACGACTGACTCGCTTCTCTAGGTCTCTCTTATCACGCTTGAGTTGTTCAACATCTTCGTTGAGTTGCTTGAAGGCTTCGTCTTCAAAGCCCATCTGAACTGGTATTTCTATTTCTTTTTTCATTTTAACCTTTCACAAAAATTCTGTCTTGTCCCCAGGTATTAGGACCTTGATCGATTTCACGTAGTTCACCTAACTCAACCATACGATCAATGAACGCCATAGCTCGCCAACAGTCACATCCGGTCCCAGTAATCAAGCAATCCATTTTAGCCGCGCCTGATACTGACAACGTGCGGAGAGTATAGTCTCTTACTATAAGGAACCGCCTCTGACCTTCGTCAGTGAACAGCCATTCTTTTTGTTTTTCGTAGTTATACATAATTTAAAGGGGTTGGGGCTCCTTCCCGCCAGCAACCAGGAGCCCCGGTCATTGCCGTATCCCACTAGAACGGACTCATTCCTATCTGTGTTAAGAACAAGTTTTTGTTTTTGTTTATTCTAATAGTTACTTTGTTGTTTGTTTAGGAACACTGCTGGCAAATTTTCTCTGCCCGTAACTCTTGCACTTTCTGTAGCAGGGCGCGAGCGCCGTCAACTCGACCATTGTGATAATCGTGATTGCATTTCTTGATGTGATAGTTGAAAGCTGCTAAACCTAAATCTTCAAAGATTTTGAGCAAGCGTTCTCTTTCTAGGTCGGCCCTGACCTCTGAGCCTCGCGTGAAGAATAAATAAAGCATAGAATTTTCGCCACCATCAGGATCGTAATCTCTCCCAAATTCTTCTCTATAGTAGTTGTAAAAAGCTTCTTCAACTTGTTCTTGGGTGTCTGCTGGTGTTGTTTCGATCATAGCCTACGCCCTCTTTCCTCCATGCCGATACCCCCGAGTCTTGTTGTATTCAATCTTCCTTCTCACGATTTCACCGATGGGAATCTTTTCCTTCCCGCAGAAATCCAAGATGCGAATGATGGTATCAGCCAGCTCGGCATGAACGCCAGGAACGTCAGACAAATGATCGTCCATTGCGTCGTTGTTCCGGTGAGCTTCGTAGCCTTCGGCAAGTTCAGTCACCATCAGCATGAACAACTCGCCGATGTTCCTGTCGCCTTTATCCCACCATCCGTTAGCCTTGGCTCCTGAGTGAGCGATGTTTGCCAACTCAGTTAACCGAGAGCATGAGTAATCAAGCTCTGATGGTTCAGACATAGGACGGGCTTCTTGTTCAGTAGGCAGAGTTGATTCCACCCCAGCTTTGTAGCCTGCCTCGAAGTAAACCTTTGGGAACGAATCGTCCATGCGGTCTTCAGGTCTCCAGTGCTGGTTACCTTCAAAATGGGTAAAGGCTGTGTTGATTGATTTAGTCATAATCTTTTCTTCTGTTCATTGTGTTTTCTTACGTTAAACAATCACTTCGTCTTTCATATACCAGTCGGTTCCAACCGTGCCCTCGGCGGGGATTGTTACTTCACTGTCGGCTATCATGACCGGATTGTCAAATGCGGTGTGCATCAGTTTTGATGCGAAGGCTCTGTTTTCTTGTTTGCCTTGAGTTAGCAAGGAATCATGCACACAAAGGATGGGCTCAACGAGAAGGCTGCCGTCTTTGGCTTGATTCTCTGGGCTGTGATAGACTCTGTGGAGGGCTTTCTTGGTTGCGTAGGTGGTGTAGAACTGAGGAGCGGATGCTAGTGCTTCTCTCCAGGTCTCTTGGTTCACCACTGTTTGATTACCACGCTTCTCTACTTTTCGCCCCATGAAGCGGCGTCGGTGACCGGTGCTCATTTCAATGAGTCCCGTAGTCCTTACCAACTGCTCGATAGAATCTTGCCAACGCTTTACGCCAGGGTATCGCAAGAAAAGCACCTCTTTGATAGCTTCGACTTGTTGCTTTGTGAGCACTAGAGGGTTAGCGTCTTCTAGTCTTGTGGGTAGATGCTTCATGGAGTTTTTGAGCACTCCTTCTATCATGGTTTTCCATCCAAGCCCGTAAAAATTTCCGTGTGTTCCAGCTTTCGCTGCAGGATATAGCCAGTCTGGTAACTTACTCTTGAGTTCCTTCCACTTGGCTTTGATGTCTTGGCGATCCCAGTCATTGATTTCTGGCCCAATGTGGATCATAAGAGCCAAGACCTGGGCAGGCTTTAGGCCAATGGAGAGGTCATCAAACATTGTGCTGTCGGCTCGCGCTTTACACTCAGCGGCAACGGTCCAGTTGTCAGCGCCTTCTAGGTCGAACTGGTAGAGCTCGTGACCTGGATCGGCAACACATATGTATCTGTGTTCTTTGTTGAGGGCCTGTCGATTTAGACCGGTGCCGCCTGGAGACTTTGATTCTGCCATGCGCCCGGTTTCTTTGACTAGGCTGATGCTTGATCGTAAGCGTCCGTCATCGTCGAGGGTGACATTGAGGTCAGAGACGACTTTGCGTAGGCGGCGAAGTTGCAAAACCCAGAGAACCCGCTCGTCCCTGGTCTTGGCGTATAGCTTGGCCAAGGCTCCTTGTGAGGACACGATCTTCTTGCCATTGTTGGGCTGGACACCATCGTTGATTCGCTTTTTGTGGTCTGCGGGGAGTTCGACAGAGAGTTGCTTTCGGTCGTTTTCGAAGATGCAAGGTAGTTGACAAGTCTCATAAAGAAAGGTTTGTGCGTCTCCATCTGCTTGCGTCGAGCCGACGTTAACTGAGACAGATAATGCTGTGCCCAATGCTCCAAAGACTTCCTCTCCGGTGTTCCCTTTGCGTATTTGAGCAACACAACGTTTAACATCTCGCCACTGAGGGGTTTTGCTTTTAAGTATGAATTCTTCACAGTCATTTACAGTTTTGGGTTCGTAGTCGATTTGTTTGGTAGATTGTTTTGCGACGGGGCAGAGCATTAAGCTGTTAGTGTCTGGTGTGCTAGCGTCTTCAATAAAGTAAGGTGCGTCTAGTTCAGCTAGGTCTTTCTCCGCCAGTTGTTTGTAGCCAATGAAACGCACCCACCGTTTGCCGTTCCAGCGTTTGACAATGTATTTGGTTTCTACGACTGTGGCTTTTTTCTTGATCCTCTTACTGCAAAGGTTCGCGATGACTAGATGTTTGATATCATCGAGTAGAGCTTCTTTGTCTGTTGGCCAAGTGACGCCAGATTCTTTGTCGATCTTGAATTGGAGTTTGTAGGCTTCATCGGCGGCTTGCTGCTGGCGTTCTTGTGCTCGCCCTGGACTCCACTTGATACCTTTGAGCATCATGTAAAGGACCGGTCCAGCCTGTAGCTCCATGTTGAATTTGTAGTGTTTTTTTTGTTGGGGCAGCATTCTTTCCATTTGAGCTTCACAGCATTCGAAGGTGACAGCTGAATCGATGCCGTTGTAACGCCAGAAGTGTTCGTCACTGTCAAACTTGAGATCGCCTTCGCGTTTGTCCGGCTTGTAGTAGGGCTCTTTGGTGAGGATTGATGCTTGGACATCTAAGCCTTTCTTGAGTTCTGGGTAGAGTTCCCACCATCCCAGAATGGTGTCGTGTGCGTAATTTTGAACACAGATCCCAAGTCCCCAAGCAAGAGCATAAAAATCGTATGTGCCATTTTGGGCGATTTTAGGAATCTGTGGGTGTTCTATGATATACCTAACCACTTCCCATGCGAAGATTTCATCGTCTTCGTTCCAATAGCTCTCTCCGTTGTTGTGGGCAAAGGGAATGACATAGGCTTTCTCACTGTTCCAGGCGAAAGAGATTGCTGTGATGTTATGCTGACTACCTTCGATGTCAATGGCCACTGGGAGACGTTTGTGAACCTTACAAATTATAACCCACAAATCGAAATCAGCTACCTGCTCTCTTGTCTTGAGGATTTCGACTTCTCTCTTGGGAAGATCCAACGTCGGTGTTAGTGACTCCTCCTTAAGCTTCTCTAGGTCAAATCTGAAGTAGGCTTGCTCAGAGTAGTCGCGTAGGATCTGGGCCGGGTGATAGCTTGCTACGCACTTCAATCCTGGTATTAGTTTCGATCCGAAGACTGACCCTCGCCACTTGTGGATCTTGTTAGGGTAGTCTTTAACGGGCAATCCCCCTTGGGACATCAGGTGGAGGGCTTCGTTGCCTAGACAGAGGACAACGTTAGGCTTCCAAGTGGCTATGTCTTGCTTGAGTTGGGCAATTCCAGTTTGAACGTTAGGATCGTTCCAACTGCCAGGTGTGAGCCTGAAAGGCTCTTGAACGACATTAGCAAGGGCACATTCTGACTTCCGAATACCTACTTTGCTTAAAGCATCATTCAGAAAGTAACCTGCACTTGTGGCGAAGGGTTTCTTGTAGAAGGCATCGTCTTTCGTGGGAGCATCGCCCAGAATCATGATTCTGTGTTTGTCCGTGTCAGGCAGAATGTTTTTAACCTTACCTGGACCGTTGCTAATGTCGTTCTCTGTTATCATTTATTTTGGTGGTTCTGGGATTGCGTAGTGTGATACTGTGGATAGTGGATACTTACCTTGGTTAAACCAATAAGCATCTGGCTCGTCTGGATCATCCCGGCTTTTCCAGAAATACATAGTATCCCAGTGGTTGCATCCAATGTTCCAGACTACCACACGCTTGTTGTTAGTCGGCCACGTTGATTCGTCGTCTTTGTCAAACTTGATCCATTTCATAGTGCCACCCCTCCTGGAAAGACTCCTGCCCCTTTGACGACCTTTCTTTCTCGGTCGTAGTAGTCGGTTGAGCGAGTGTCTAAGGTGCCGTTCCAGAAGTTGTTGGCATCACTGACTTGGCGGAGAGTGGTGCCGTCTTGAACGTAGAGTTGCGCCCCGTGCTCGCTTCCGTAGTAGCAGTTCTCAGAGACAACTACGGTGCCGTTTTTTGACGACTCGATAATCATTGGAACTCGGCAAGGCAGACCACCCTTGTCACCTGTGAAGTTACAACTTTGGACACTGAACTCGTCAGCTTCTGTTGCGGCAATTCCCAGGTCTCCGTAGATGAACCTTGCCCCATTGATTGTGCTACGTTTGGGAGCAATCAAGCGTATGGAGGTTGCATTCTTGCCACGACTTTCGAACTGGCCTCCTATGATTTCGAGTTCTTTGATGTGGGGGTTGGAGCTATTGGAAACTAGTCCGTATGGTGAAGGGAAAGCAACGCCTTGAGATCTGGCATGAAAAAGGTCAACACCATTTTCCATACTCGTGACGGTGTGGATGTTCACTAGACGAAGATCTTGGAAGGTGCCCAAGAGCCGGACTACATGAGAACCCCCTGTCTTTGCAAATTGGACCCCTGAGATTCCGCCTCCGAAGGGGGAGACCTCACCAAAGTCGGTGTCGATGATACCTAAAAGACACAAACGCGAACCCTCTTGCATCCGCAACGTTGCCCCAGCGAAATCAGCATTTGATCGCATAGGAATCATGGCAGGCCAGTAGAGATCTTCGGTGAGTCTGATTTCTCCTGGTGGTAACTCGATCGCAAGTGCCTTTGCTCCTTGACTTCGGGCATGGGCTTCATCGGGCACATTGCCCAAGCCATCCATGTTGAAGTTCTCGTATTGCTGGCGGTAATAGGCCCAGCTCGCTTCTACTGCTCTCGTCAAGGAAGCTTCTGTGGCTTCCGGGTAGAGCGTGTTGCCTATTCGTTGGGGTGTGCCGGTGCCTATTGCTGGCGGCGTCCCCACTCTGATTGTATCTTCAATGGGTGTCAATTCACCTGCCCATTTGACTCCGTTGTTGTCTTCTCCTGTTAGTTTCATACTATTATTTCTGTGTGTTGCTAATCTTGAGGACGCCACATTTCGGGGTCGTCCATTCTGTAGTTGTAAATTCCTTCTTCCGCGCTGGCCCAACCTGAGCCAAGCATGGGGTAAGCCCCATTTCCCCAGCCCGCTCAAGTTCTCTGTTCGGACCAGAACACTAGGCACTCCGCATCTCCATATTTACCTACGATTTTAGTGCCGTCATAGGGCGCGTCGTCCATGTGTTGCCATTTGTGGGTTGTCATACTGTTATTTTTCTATTGTTGATTGTTAAACTCCGCAAGACCCTAACTTCTCTAGTCGTTCGTTGGCTTTCACGATTTGCTGGCGTAAGCCTTCGACCTGCGATTCAAGATCCAGGATGCGCTCGTTTTTGAGGAGTTCCGCGTGTTTCTCAACGAGGGCTTCCCGAAGTTTCTGCCTAGGGGTTAAGTGAAGTTTGCCGTGAATACTACATGCGTAAGGTGTTCCTTTGTCCCAGCCAATCTGTCTATACCTGCCCGAGTCCCCACACTCAAACAAAGCTGATGCGGCCTCTTCGTCACCTTCCAAGACGGCAGTCAGTAGCTTCCTGGCTCGCTGTACTGCTGACGCTCGAAGATTGTATGGCGCGTTGCCCTCAAGCCAATCGTGATGTTCGTTAAAAACTTCCTGGAATACTCCATCGAGGGCTTTCTTGAACCGTCCTTTGTTATCTGAGACAAACTTGTCTATGGGAGCGTCCCATTGTTCGTCTGTTTCGAATTCTCCGAGTTGTTTTCTTAGTTCGTAACTCATGCGTCCCCCTTTCGTGCTTCACGAAGGCTTAGTCTGAATTCTTCGGTGAGTCTTTTTCGTTCTGCTTCTCCTTCATCTGAATATTCACTGATACCGCGCAATTTTGCGATGACATCAACCATGCTTGAGGCAAGCACTTCGCTGACCATGTGGGTTGCTGACCGTTGCAGTTGGAGCGCGATGGCTTGGGTAATGTGATCAGTATTGACTTTGGCTACACCATCTTTGATGGCATCTGCTAAATTGCCGTCCTCAAACGCCAATGCTAGGCGGGCTTTGACGGTTTCCTCCACAGAGTAGGACCTAATTGCCTGCTCAACACCTTTTTGCACAAGGCTCGTGATGGCCTGCTCGATCATTTCTTGTTTTACTTCGACGTTCATTGGTTTCTCCTTCTATGTATTTCTGTGTGTTTCTGTTGGTTAAATTGGGCGGGGGAGCGGGACTCGAACCCGCATACCGGCTAAGGTGGACCGGATCTTACCTGTTAGATCATCCCCCGCATTGTAAGTTATTTGGCTTGTTTCAGTTCTTTCTGGAATATTCATTACTTCACCTCCACTTTCTTCCCACAATCGGGGCAGTGTTTTAAATCCTTCGAATCTTCATGGCATACCATAAATTGGTTACCGCAACCCGTTAAATATCCTACAACATCTCTCTTACTATCGTGGAGTAAGTGTCTCCACTCACACACCCCGGCAAGGCGTTCGTGGCTTTTAATAGCCCGATCTATGGTAGGAGCCGTCATGACATAGATACACCTCATGCAAATGACTCGTGGAGGCCACAACCATCTAACTGAATCAGGTTCGCGTGTGCCATTGCGGGTTTCACAAGGCCCTTTACAATTCGGGCATGGAGATAGTTTTAGGTTAGTCATCTTTCCACACCTCCTGTTGCAACACCTTTCCGCAATCCTTGCAAACAATTCGAGGCGTCGATGGCTTGGGGTATATCACAACCTCTTTTGGTTTGTGTTCGGCCCCGTTCAGGCAGTCCGCCTGCTCCCCGTAAAAAACAGGGATCCAACTGACCGTTGCAAGAAACGTCTTTTCGCAGTGGGGGCACTCCTCGTGATACAATTCATCCTCTTCACACAAGTGGCCGTCATCCTGGCACACTTCAAACCACTTCTCGCAGTATGGACACTCTAAGTTGTCACTCATCATCTACCTCCGTCGATGGAATGCAATAGTGTGTGATGTTTGAGATTGGTATCAGAGGGCCATCGAATAAGGCGAACCAACCGCTGGGTGGGTCACCGTCTTCAAATCCTCCTAGACTTTCATAGAAGACTATCTCTGCTTCATACCACTCCACTTCACAATCAACAACGACTCGAATCAACAGTTCGTCAGTTCCTACTTTACTAGGATCGTCGTGGGGGAAAGGTTTCCAGGGTATTTTTGATGTTTTCATTTTAGAATGGTGGCTCGTTTGATTCATTTGTGTTGTTCTCTGCTGTGTCACAGATGTGACCACACCGAGCATAGCCCGCAATGTCTACCCAATTGTCTCGCTTTGCTCTGTGAGTGCTCCGTGAGAGTTTCAAGCAGATCATTGCACGGGCCACGTCGGTAGGGGAAACTTCCCACCCGAAGAGTGATTGCCAGAGGTCAGCGATCTTGGAGAAGTCTGGATGACAATCGCCGTAATCGTGATTGCGGTCTCCGGTTGTAAGCTTGTAAGCTTCCGCGAGAATGTCTTCGGGTGAGAGTTCCATGGTTAGTGTCTTTAGTTGTTGCTGTCGATGGTTCGTGGTGACAAGGTTTGGTAAAGAATTGGTTCTCCCTTGTCATTTTTCTTCTTCTTGTCTTCTCGTGTGCTGAAGGCGAGCATGACTTCTTTGTCAACTGCGTCCGCGACCGTTCCGAGGGCTTCCGTCCAATTGCCGGTGTCACTGTAGGGAATTGCTCCTGTTGCCATAGCAAATTGGCAGAGCTGTTGACGCCCGATTTTCTGGATAGTTTCCGCTGAGCTTTCATGAGTGCTGTTGATCGTCAAGCGGCTTGTCACATATTGACCGGGCGCGTATTCTCGCCCATTGACGTCGGTGGTCTCTTCCAAGACCTCATAGGTCACTAACACAACAAGACCACTCTCAGATTGTCCGTCGGTGTCCGTGGACACTTTAAAAACACGCGCACGTTTGACTTGACCAGCAGCAAAGACCGGAGTTCTCAGTTGAACGTGGAGATCTTCTTCACTGCTGGTGCTCGCTTCTTCATTCGCGATATCTTGAGTTTGTTCGCGAAGTGCTTGGATTTCTTCTTCTGTCATAGTTTTTCTGTTTGTTTCTGTTTTTGTTTCTGTTTTGTCTCTCGTTTAGAGATTGTTGTAGATTTGGCCGAGGTCAACTTCAAGTTGGCCTTCGCTATTGAGCCATGAGAAAGGAAATTTCTTACCTTCTA
>Ga0208898_1001297_pt1 | contig 16790 bp, 27 predicted proteins | sample VirMetDEL_Mar_4_FD_184513 | JGI IMG/M metagenome (GOLD analysis project Ga0208898, IMG submission 184513) | Aqueous microbial communities from the Delaware River and Bay under freshwater to marine salinity gradient to study organic matter... | ecosystem: Environmental > Aquatic > Marine >...
ATGAACGATGAACGATTAGCAACTTGGGCATCTTTATATGATAGAGGTCTAGCATCATTAAGAGCAAGTGATGATGATAGCGAATATCCATCTTCTCCTATGTCAATAACATTATCAACGAGGTAAACAACAATGGCTGAATTTAGTAATTATTTAGAGAACGCAATTATCAATGCTGTTCTCCGCAACACATCTTACACATCTCCTACGACTGTGTATGTAGGTTTATTTACAAACGACCCAACAGATGCAGATGCAGGCACAGAGGTATCAACATCAGGAACATCATATGCTAGAACAGCAGTAACATTTGGTGCTCCATCCAATGGTGTTTCTACAAACTCTGCTGATGTCACTTTTCCAACAGCAACAGCATCTTGGGGTGAAGTTACTCATGTAGGTTTATATGATGCTTCTACTGCTGGAAACTTATTATTCCATACAGGTTTAGACACAGCTAAAACAATCGACTCTGGTGACATCTTCAAGATTACAACTGGCAACTTATCAGTTACATTAGCGTAAGGATAAATAATGGCATTAGTCGTTAAGGATAGAGTACAGGAAACTACTACGACCACAGGCACAGGTACAGTCACGCTTGCTGGTGCAGTCACAGGTTTCCAAACATTCTCTGTAATAGGTGATGGTAATACAACCTACTATGCCATAACTTCTGGTAATGATTGGGAAGTTGGTCTAGGTACTTACACAGCATCAGGCACAACTTTATCTCGTGATACCATACTAGAGTCTAGCAACAGTGGTAGTGCGATTACACTATCAGGCACAAGTAATGTATTTGTTACATATCCTGCTGAAAAATCAGGACATAAAGATGATACTAATACAATATATGCAGAACAAATGGGTGCGAGTAACGGAATCTTTGTAAACTCTACAACAGTAAGTGCGAACTTTACTGTGCCTAACAGCTATCATGCTTTATCAGTTGGTCCAGTCACAATAAATGGTGGAGTAAGTGTTACAGTTCCATCAGGTTCTAATTGGAAGGTCGTATAATGGCAGTTACAATAAATGCAGATACAACAAACGGATTGGTTATTACTCCTGATACGAGTGGTGAAATAGAATTTCAACAAAACGGCACTAAAATGATTAAGTTTGGTGCTGATGGTTTAGAGTTACCACAATGGACTACAGCTACAAGACCATCTACTCCAACACAAGGTCTTATTGGTTTTAACACCACACTAAACGAACCAGAAATATATACAACAAATGGTTGGTCAGTATTTAGAGACAACCCTAATAATTACGCATTTAATTATCTTATAGTTGCTGGAGGTGGTGGTGGAGCAGGTTCTCATGGTGGAGGCGGTGGAGCTGGAGGTTATATTGCTGGTTCATCTACTGCATTAATTGGAAATAGTTATAGTATTACTGTAGGAGCTGGTGGCACAGGGACTAATGCTCCTAATACATTTCCAAGTGGTTCTGATACTACATTTAATAGTTTAACTGCCGTTGGTGGTGGTACTGGTGGTTTAGATGCTGTAATAGGAAAGTCAGGTGGTTCTGGCGGTGGTGGTTCAGGTAGAAGTGGATCATATGCTGGTGGTAGTGGAACATCTGGACAAGGTTCGGCTGGAGGAACTTCTGCTGCTGGAGGGTATCAAGGTTCTGGTGGCGGAGGAGGAGCTAATGCTGTTGGTGCTAATGCTTCTGGAAATAGTGGTGGTGCAGGAGGTTCAGGAAAAACTTGGGATAATGGTTCAACTTACGCAGGAGGAGGCGGTGGTGGTGGCGGTAACGCTGGTGGAGCTGGAGGAGCAGGTGGCTCTGGTGGCGGAGGTGCTGGAGGTACAAATATGGGAACAGTTACTGCTGGAACAGCAAACACAGGTGGTGGAGGCGGTGGAGGTGGTGGTCAAGCTGGTGTTGGAGGTACAATTGGTGCTAATGGCGGGTCAGGAATAGTTATAATAAGATATCAAGGTTCACAAAGAGGAACTGGTGGTACAGTTACATCATCGGGTGGATACACATATCACACATTTACATCATCAGGAACATTTACGGCATAAGGATATATATGGCACATTACGCAAAAGTAACAGATGGTATCGTAACTAAAGTCATAGTTGCTGAACAAGAATTTTTTGATACATTTGTAGATGATTCAGCAGGTGAATGGATACAGACATCTTATAATACACATGGTGGTGAACATACATTAGGTGGAACACCATTAAGAAAAAACTTTGCAGGTATTGGTTATACTTACGATAGAGAAAAAGATGCGTTTATTCCACCACAACCATTTGCATCATGGACACTAAATGAAACCACTTGTTTATGGGAAGCACCAGTTCCCATGCCTGAAGAAGGTCAGTATATCTGGAATGAATCTATTACGAATTGGACAGAGGTAGTTTAATGGCAAGTATAAAACTAAAAGGCGATACATCTGGTGAAGTTACCATACAAGCACCAGCAGTTGCAGGAACAACAACACTAAACCTACCTGCCACTTCTAGCACACTAGCAACACAAAATGCTTTAGGTGTACGCAATCTTATCATCAATGGTAATTTTGATATATGGCAAAGAGGAACATCAATATCATTAAGTGGTTCAGCTTATACTGCCGATAGATTTAAGGTTGGTGCAGCTAGTGGTAGTTTTGCAAGACAGTCATTTACATTAGGACAAACTGAAGTTCCTAATGAACCAAGTTATTATGGAAGATGGACAATTAACTCTAATAGTCAAAATTATGAAGTTCACCAAAGAATTGAAGATGTAAGAACTTTAGCTGGACAAACAGCTACATTATCTTTTTATGCTAGACGTCCATCAGGTTCTACAACTATTAATGCAAGAATAGTGCAATATTTTGGCACAGGTGGCTCTCCTTCAGCTACTGTTGTTACATCTTTAGGCACAGTAGCTTTAACAACTGATTGGCAAAAGTTTACATTTACTGTTAATGTTCCATCAATATCAGGTAAAACACTAGGTACAGATAACAACCATAGTTTATGGGTAGGAGTGCAAATTACAGATACAAATACAGGCACAATAGATTTCTCTCAAATACAATTTGAAAAAGGAGATATAGCTACACCATTTGAACACAGACCTTATGATATGGAGTTAGCAAGATGTCAGAGGTATTATCAAATACCATTTGGTAATGGGTGTATTGGTCATTGGGATAGTTCTACTCAAATATGGTGGGGTGTTAGATATTATTGTGAAATGAGAGCAACACCATCAGTTACTTTATTAAATACAGCATTAACTATTAGACATAATGGTAACAAAACCAGTAGTGGTTCTGCTATATATTTTACTGAACTATCCCAAACAGGAGCATCAATAGCGATAAATGGTTGGACTGGAGGAACAACAGTTCAGTTTGCAGTTTTAAGAACAGATAAATCAGCAGCATTTAGTGCGGAGTTATAAATGTATAAAAAAATTAACGATGAAAATAGTATAGAAGCAAATGTAATATTAAGAACTACTGACAATACTTTTATACCTAAAGACGAAGCTAACACAGACTATCAAGAATACCTAGAATGGGTAGCAGAAGGTAACACACCAGAGGAGGCAGAATGAGCATTACTATAAATGGCATAGGTTTTGTAGAAAACAGTATTACACTAGATACTGACTACACACTCGCAGACAATCGCAATGCTATGACTGCTGGTCCTGTAACTGTAGCAGATGGTATTGTTATTACAATCGGTGATGGTTCTACATGGAGTGTTGTATAATGGTAACTAAAGTATATGGTGATACAGGTGTAGATAAAATTGTTGATGGAACTATTACATCTTCTGATTTAGGTTCTGGTGTAGGTGGAAAAATATTACAAGTAGTGCAAACTGTTTATACTGCAAATAAAACATATAGCTATTCCTCTCATACTTGGACAGAAATAACTGAATTAGCAACAACTATTACACCATCTTCTACATCTAGTAAAATATTAATTATGGTTAATTTTGGTAAAATTGATATTAACGCAAATGGCTGGGTTCATAAATTAGTTAGAAATTCTACAGATATCGGTGTCGGTAATTCAGTTGGAAACAGAAAACAAGGTACATTTTCTAGTAATGGTCAAGGTGAAGATGGAAATCATGTAAACTCAATATCATTTCAATACATGGACAGCCCTGCAACAACAAGTGCAACAACTTATAAAACATATTTTGCTGGTGAAGGAACTGTATTGTATTTAAATAGAACAGCAAATTACACAGATAGTACAGACAGCCCTCATTCTACAAACATATGTAATATGATTCTTATGGAGGTAGCTGGATAATGAATATTTCAAAAGCATTAGTAGCATTAAGACCAAACGCTACATGGGAAATGGAAGGTGAAGATTATAATAATCTAATTTGGAAAGATACTGAACAAACTAAACCTACATTAGAAGAAGTGACTGCTAAAGTTGCAGAATTAAATGCAGAATATGCTTCTACGCAATACCAAAGAAATAGAGTATCTGAATACCCACCAATTGGTGACCAATTAGATGCACTATTTCATGCAGGTGTATTCCCACAAGAAATGGCAGATAAAATACAAGCAGTAAAAAACAAATATCCTAAAGGTTCAGAATGAGTACAGTAAAATCAAAGAAACTACAAGTCGGAACAGATGCTACCTCTAGCAATAACTTTACTATCTATCAACCAGCAACACCTGATGGAACATTAAGGATTGGTGTCGGTAATGCAGATAATCCTACAGAGGTAGGTCAGTTCAATGCTAATGGATATAAGCCACAAGCTCCTGTATCTATTGTTGTTCATGCATCTTCTGCTCAAAGTATTAGTAATGTTACAGGTACTAAAGTTCAGTATGATACTGTAGCATTTTATACTGGTTCTGCAAGTAACTATAATACATCAACATATACATATACTGTTCCATATAATGGATTATATCTTGTAAATCATACAATAGAATTGAGAGATGGTCCTAATGTATTACATTCTGGTATATATTTAAATGGAGGTAGTAGTGTTTCTAAAGGACATAAAGATGCTTGGCAACAACATGGTAATATAATTAATAGCACTTCTGAAAAACACAATAATGTACACATTAAATTATTGCATCTTTCAGAAAATGATACTTTAGAGTTTTATACATATCATAGCAGTGGAGCTGCAAAAGCAATCGAACCAAACAGATGTAGCTTTTCAGTTGTATTATTACATCAAACATAAGGATAAAACATGACACTTTACGAAAAAATAACAACACTTTACCCAGACTTAACTGATGCAGACTTTGCACCAACTACTGGTACAATCATGCTTCAGAATGATAGCGATGGTAAAGGTGACTACATCAGAGAATGGAATCACCCAACATTAGCTCAACCTACACAGGAACAACTAGACGGAGTTCAGTAATGACCATTAGTATAAAACCCACAGCATCTGGTTCAACGATAGAGCAAGACGGAAGTGCTATATTATCTATAGATGCAAGTGGTAATTTAACTGTTCCTAACAATATGACATTTAGTGGAACTGTAACTGGTGTATCTTCCTATAGCGATAGTGATGCTTTAAGTTTATTTAATGCTAGCGGTTCTGCTCCTGTATATGCTTGTCGTGCATGGGTAAACTTTAACGGAACAGGAACAGTAGCAATAAGAGCAAGTGGTAATGTTAGTTCTATTACTGATAATGGTACAGGTGACTACACAGTCAATTTTGCAACTGCTATGCCTGACACTAATTATGCTTCTGTATGTGGCAGTTCAACACTCTCTGGAGCAGCATTAAATTATTCTTTTGGTCCAGTAGACCCAAGTCTTACAGCACCAACCACAACATCAAGGAGATTTGTAAGAGAATCATCTAGTGGTTCTGCTAGTGACCCAGCAAATGCAGAAATTGCAATATTTAGATAAGGAAAAATTATGGATAAAAGAATAGTATATAAAAACGATGATGGTTCAGTATCTATAATTGTTCCAGCAGATTGTGGATTAACAGTAGAAGAAATAGCAGCTAAAGATGTACCATCTGGTAAAGAGTATCATATCGTAGACAATTCAGAAATACCTTCTGACAGAACTTTTAGGAACGCATGGACATGGGAATAAAAATAGACATAGCTAAAGCTAAAGATATTACTAAAGACAAACTTCGTGCTGAAAGAGCACCTAAACTACAAGCATTAGATATTGAGTTTATAAAAGCACAAGAAACAGGTGCTGACACATCTGCGATTGTTACTAAAAAACAGCAATTAAGAGATGCAACAAATCAAGTAGACAGTATGACAACAGTAGAGGAATTAAAATCAGCAACATTACCTGATGTAGGTGTATAATGTTTGGCATATCTGCATTTTCTCAATCACCTTTTAGTACACTAGGTGCAGGTGCAGTTTTATTAGGTGAAGCTAATATTACTGCTGATGCCACTCTTGTATCTACTGCTGTAAGATTACGCACATTTAGTGGTGATATATCATCTACTGCGACTATAACAACTAATGGTGTAGCTATATTTAGTGCTGATGCTGGTATCAATTCATCTGGTGCAGTCACTATAGATGCAACAAAAATAGCAACAGTATCTGGTGCAATTACAGGTGAGGCAAGTGCATCTGTATCATACTTAAGAATTAGAAATACATCTGGTGATATTGTAGGTTACGCATTATTTGATGCAGAAGGATTCTCTCTCGCAGTAGCTAGTGGTGTAATATTCTCCAATGCCAGCGTTACAGCTAACGGATTTAGTGAGGCTAGGTCTAGTGCAAGTATGAGTGCTAGTGCAGAAGTCTATACACTAGGTGGTTTAATTAAAGATGTAAATACAGTGATAGATGCACAAGCTCTAGTCAACTGTTTAGGTAATGCAACATTTAGTGGTGATGCAATTATAAATGCTAATGGCACAATAACTGCTTTAGGTTATGTGTTAGGCGAAGAATGGTCAGATAGTGCAGTAGGAGCAGAAACATGGTCTACTGTATCATCTGGAAACGAAGTATGGGTGGAAGATACACCTGAATCAAACACATGGTTACGACAAGGATAAAACATGGCAAAAACCAAAATATCAGAATACGATTCAACCGCAAGTAATAACACCGATGTAGATGGTGTTAATATTGCAGAAGGTTGTCCTCCATCAGGCATTAACAATGCTATTCGTGAGGTGATGGCTCATCTTAAAGACTGGCAGTCTGGAATCAGTGGTGATAAACTACCGATTGCTTCTGGTGGAACAAATGCAGGAACAGCAGCCGATGCTAGAACAAATTTAGGTTTAGGTGCATTAGCTGTAAAATCTACAGTCGCTACTGCTGATATAGATGCAGATGCTATTACCAGTGCTAAAATTGCCGATGATGCAGTAGGCACAGACCAAATTGCAGACAGTGTTAATTTAGCAGGTTCTCCTACCACAACTACACAAGCATCTACAGATGACAGTACCAAGATTGCTACGACAGCTTTTGTAAAAGAGCTAGTAGGTAATACAGCTTCTGCTGCTGGATACATTGCATTTAATGGCTCGACAGGTTCTGTTATTGCTAGTTCTAACTTAACATTAGTTAAGAATGGGACAGGTGACTACACTATTACATTGGATACAGGTATTAGAGATGGCGATGCTAATTACTGTGTTGTATTAGGGAATGTAGACCAAGCTGTATTATCACAAGGTACAGGGGTAACAGGGAGTGATTTCACATTAGACCTCTATAATACAATGGTATACAGTCGTGCTGATAGCACATTTAACATTAGAGCCATTAGAACATACAACGATTATGTGGTGTTCTCTGCTGCTGATGGTGACGGTAACGCTACACAAATGTTTGGTATTACTGCGGTTGACCCTACATACATTACTGCTGTTATTTACACATAAGGATAAAGAATGAATATAGTTTACTTTAATACACCAGTTGGAACAAACAAAGTTGCTTTTACTATTACTGATAAAACAGTAGATGTGTTAAAAGCAGAAGGTGTAATTCCTCATGGTTCTAGGACATTAGTTAAACCTCATAACGAAAATATGAAAGCAGAAGAAAGTGCTAAACACATTCATATTGACAAGTGCGTATTTGATAACCAAGACAATCCTACAGACATTGTGTTTGATTTAGATTTACTCAAATCTTATTTCCTCAACCTCTACAAACAAATTAGAGCAAACGCATTTAAAGTATTAGACGGCTATCAAACCAGAGCATTAGCATCTAACAACTCTGCATTAGTTGCAGAAATAGAAGCAGATAAACAAGCATTAAGAGATATGCCACAAAGTTTAGATTACTCTAATGCACACACTGGGCTAGATGTGGCTAAAACTTATCCACAATCATTGTTAGTGGATTATGCAGAAAAATACAAATCTAAATTCTAAAATACTAATATTAGCAGAAAGTATTGTTCCTGATATTATTTATAGAAGTAAATTAAAAGGAATAAAAGAAGTACCTAACTGGGAAAGCCATTTAGAATATGACTTTTCAAAAGATATACCAGTGAGTCATGATAGTTATTACATAGACTTTGGTAGTCGTAATACAGGTAAGTTTATGCACATCATGCAAGAACTTTATCCTGATTACAATATTATAGATAGCGGTCATTACTACTATCCTAAAACAGGTTACATGGGTTGGCATACAAACTCTAACAAACCTTGTAAGCGTGTTTACATTACATACACAGACGGTCAGTCATTCTTTAGATACAAACAAGGAAATGACATTATTACAGACTATGACAACATAGGTATTACGGTCAGAGAGTTTGATATACCAGCATTGCCAGAGCAGTTATGGCATTGTGTAGGCAGTTATGCTAATCGGTTTAGCTTTGGATTTAGATTAGAATGAAACACATCATGACAGGTGAGTGGAGGTTAGATAACACACCTGATATGTTTATCAATGTATTACAAGTCATACAATATATACAGTTTAAACAGATACCGTCACAAGAGATACAGATTGCTGACATATCACACAAAGAATTAGACAGTATAGATAAGACAGAGGCTCGATACATCACAGCTAATACAAACTATCCAGTCATTGTGGTACAGGGTATGCAAAACCCACACAACAAACCATACAGAATGATTGATGGTCGGCATCGGTTATTAAAACAAATTAACAATAAAACTGTCAATGCTTATGTATTAACAGAGCAAGACATTAGTAAATTTTACCAAGAACATAAGGAATAGAATGGGAACAAGAATACAGTTTGATGAGTGGTTACCTGACCAACCTTCTATGACATCATTAAGAGATGCAAAGAATGTGTACCCTACTTCTGTAGGCTATGCACCATTTGCTAACGCTGTAGATTTTTCACAAGCCGCATCCTCTAACCTTAACTCTGTGTTTGGTGCTAAATACGGTGATGAAGTGGTTATCTTTGCAGGCAGTACAGACAAGATATTTAAACTAGATGCCACAGACTTATCGTTAGATGACAAATCTAAATCAGGCGGTTATTCTGGTAACACATGGCACTTCTGTCAATTTGGTAAAGTAGTCATTTGTGCTAACAATCAAGACAAATTACAAGCATGGACAATCGGTGCATCAGCAGCATTTGCTGACTTATCTGCATCTGCTCCAACAGCTAAATATGTGACAGTTGTAAGAGACTTTGTAGTCACTGCTAACATTGGTGCTGGTACAGATACTAACAAAGTGCAGTGGTCTGATATTAACGATGAAACAACATGGACAAGTGGCACTACATCTCAAGCAGATTATCAGATTATTCCTGATGGTGGTGACATTACTGGGATTACAGGTGGTGAGATAGGACTTATCTTTTTAGAGCGTTCTATTGTGCGTATGACCTATTCTGGTTCTCCATTATTCTTTCAGTTCGATACCATATCAAGAGGATTAGGATGTTTAGAAGGTAACAGTATTGCACAGTACGGTGCAACATCATTCTTCCTCTCTGCTGACGGTTTTTATAAATGTGACGGACAAACAGTCACAGGGATTGGTACAGAAAAAGTAGATAGATACTTCTTTAAAAATGCTGACTTAACAGATTTAGATAGCATCTCTGCTGCTGTAGACCCTATTAAAAAGCTAGTCGTATGGAACTATGCTAATGTGGACGGTAGCCGTAGTATCTTAATTTACAACTGGCAGTTAAACAAATGGTCAAGAGCAACTACTGTTTCTACAGGGGTTGGTGGTATTGCAACAACTGGTGAAACATTAGAGTCATTAGAAATATCTCTAGGTTATGGAACATTAGAGGCTATTCCTGCATCACTGGATGACCGATTATGGGTGGGTGGTAAGTTCTTATTTGCAGGATTTAAAAACGACAAGATTGTCACCTTTACAGGCTCTACATACGACTCACAACTCATTACACCAGATATTGAATTAGGTTATAACTCTGTTGTGACATTAGTCAGACCACAGATAGATAATGGCTCTGCTAATATTAAGGTAGCTTCTCGTAAAGAATTATCTGATAACAGCGTATTTGGTGTTAATGTAGTCACTACTACAGATGGTCGTGCCAATGTCCGCAGTGCTGGTCGCTATCATAGGTTCTTGGTACAGCCTACAGGTAACTGGACAGATGCAGTATCTATTGATGTAGATGTTAAACCACAAGGTAACCGATAATGCAGTTTCGTAGACTACAACCACAGTATGCAGATACTCGTGAAATTGCAGAAGTAACTAATCTTATCTTAAATGGTAAGACAAATAATACTGGTACATTCACACTGGCAACAGGTGGAGCAATCACAACCACAATCTACAATGAGCGTATCAGTCCTGATTCACAGATTATATTAGTTCCATTGACTTTAAGTGCGGCAGCTACAAATTCTTATCCTTATGGAACATTTGAAGAAAGAGCAGATATAACTTTTGCAACTGTTAACACGCCACAAATATTAGATTTATCAGAATCTGAATATACAGTAGGTATGTCATTAGCAAGTAATCGTATCACAGTCAGTTATGCAGGTGTTTATGATTTAGATGTATCTGCTTTATTTGTAAATACTGATGTTCAAATCCATGAATCATATATTTGGGTTAGGGTAAATGGAACAGATGTGCCACATTCTGCAACAAAATTTAGTGTGGTAGAAAGTCATGGTGGTGTAGATGGATATATGCCTATTAATATTAATCACCCATTAGAACTAGATGCTAATGATTATGTTGAAGTTGTTGCATCAGTAGATGATACAGGTATTTATTTAGAAAATTATGTAGCACAAACAACACCTTTTGTAAGACCTGCAATTCCTGCATTAATGGTTAATTTACAAATGATAGACCCATCAAAAACAACAGGGTCAGCACATGAGTTATATGTAAGCAATAGGCAAAAAGGACAAGCAACTATTACTCATTTACCTAATAGTGTGTCAGATAACACTTGGGGATATATAATAGTAGGATAATAACTACTAGGATATATTATGGATACATTGTATGTTGTACCACCTCAGCAAATACATAAATTCTGGGGTATATCATCACCACATTTAGAAAAAGCAATTCAAACATCTAGTGGTGAATACACGATTGACCAACTTAAAGTATTAGTTACACAAGGCAAAACAACACTACTGATTACTTTAAATGAAAACCAAATATGCACAGGAGCAGCGACCATAGAGTGGCTTGACTATGCTAATGATCGAGTATGCTATATCAGCTACATTGGTGGGAAAATAAGCCAAGAAAGTTGGTTACAGTTTGTTGACTGGATAATAAAAAGTGGTGGCACAAAAATACAAGGGTCAACGTCATCACCAGCTATTGTTAGGTTATGGCGAATGAAATTTAATATGAAACCTAAATATACACTTATGGAACTCAAACTTACGGAGTAAATTATGTTCAATTTTAGAAAGTTATTTAATGTATTTTTCGGCACAGGAATAGTCGACTATCTCACGTTTTGGGGTGGTGGTGGCGGTGGTGGATCGCAAACACAGTCTACTGTGTCAGAATTAGACCCTACGGTCAAACCGTATGTGAGTTATGGACTAGGTGAGGCTCAAAAGCTCTATCAAACAGCTGGTCCATCATATTATCCTGGTCAAACATACATATCTCCGTCTACACAAACACAGCAAGCATTACAGGCTGCACAATCAAGAGCATTACAAGGCTCACCATTAGTTCCGCAAGCACAACAAACCGTAAGTGGTTTACAGCAAGCAGTTAATCCAGCATTACAAGGTTATCAACAGTTGCAAGCAGGTTCAGGTATTACAACAGGATTAAATCCTGCATTACCGAGCTATCAGCAATTATTAGGTGGTGGTAGTAACTTAAGTCTACCAGGCACACAAACGACTGCTAGTGGGGCTTATTTAGGCTCTAATCCATACTTTAACGCAGCTTTAATGCAAGGTGCTCAGGCTGCAACAACTAATTATTTAGATGCTATTAATCAAGCTAGGAGTGGTGCATCTTTAGCAGGTCGATATGGTAGTGGAGCTGCTACAGAATTACAATCAAGAGCACAACAGAATTTAGCAAATTCACTAGCACAACAGGCAGGTCAATTAGCTTACAGTCAATATGGCATGGAAAGAGGTCTACAAGAAGGTGCATTAGGCAGACTAAGCGACATCTCAGGACAACAATTCCAGCAACAATTAGCTGCTACACAAGGTTTAGGCGGTCTAGCAGAATCACAACTTGGTCGACAAATGTCAGCACAGCAACAATCCTTCCAAAATGCTCTTGCAGCAACACAAGGATTAGGTGGTCTTGCAGAACAACAAGCACAAAGACAAATGGCAGCAGCACAAGCAGCACCAGGTCTTGCAGGTGCAGACTATGCAGACATTCAGCAACTTATGAATGTAGGTCAAACAGCAGAAGATTATCAGCGTCAAGCATTAGAAGCTGATATTGGTCGTTACGAGTATGGTCAAAACTTACCATACACCAAACTACAATCATTCCTATCAGCAGCTTATGGAGCACCGATGGGTCAAACAACAACAGCTAGAACATCTGGCGGAGGTAAGTAATTATGGCATGGTTTACACCTTTTTTAGTACCTGCATTAATTGGTGCAGGAACATCTTTATTACAAAGACGTGACCCATTACAAGGAGCATTGATTGGTGGTGCAACTGGTGGATTATTAAGTCAAATTGATTTTGGAAGTGCATTAAATACATTAAAAGATGCTGCCTCTTTTGATCCATCTACAGTTACAGCTCCAACATTAGGTGGTTTAAATATGACTGGTGCAGGATTTCAGTCCGCATTACCTAATATAACTAATGAAGCAATTACATCTAATATTTCAAAAGTTGTTCCTGGTTCTATAGAAAGTGAAGGTTTTGTTAATGTAGGCGGAACATATTATCCATCAGGCAGTATTTCAGCTAGTGGTTTAATAGAAAATCCTGATGTACCAGATCAATTTATAGATAAAGTTGCATATGATAGATTAAATGAACCTAGCTTTATGGATACGGTGACAGGAGGATTAAGTGAAATATCCCCAAATACATATGCTCAAGCAGGTTTGATGGCTTATAATAATTTAAGTAAAGAACAACCTACATCATTTATGCAGCCTGTTCCTGTTAAACCAGCAAAACAGTCTACTATTGGTAAACCATTAGCAGTTAATATTGCACAACAAAGAAGAAAACCAGTATTTTTCGGATAAGGATAAAACTATGGCATATACATTTCCAAACATATTTATGACACCAGAATTAGGTGGTAATGTTGGATTATTAGATGACGAAATACAAAAAGCATTACAACAACAAGCTACTAAAGCTGGTTTACTTACAACAGCAGTTGATTTTTTAACAGCACCAAGAACAAGACAAGTAGGTAGTTTTTTACCATATGCAGGTACATCCTTTACTAGAGGTATGCAAACTGCTAGTAATGTGTATGGCACAGGATTACAACAAGCTATAGCCAAACAATTAAAAGAACCTAAAATGTACACAGTTGATGGTGCTTTGGTTGATGCACAAGGTAATGTTGTTTATCAAAGCCCACTTCCTGAAAAAAAAGAAGAATCACTTTTTGCAAAAATAGATACATCTAAATTTACGCCACAATCATTAAGTGAAGTACAAAAAACTCAAGATTTATCTAAATTAGTCTTAATGAAACAAGGTGATAAAGATTATAAAAATCGATACATTGAATTGCTTACAATTCAAAATGATCCTAATAGAGAATTAACTGTATCAGAAAATGCTGAATTAAATGCTTTAGCTAGAGTTGTTAAAGAGGTTTCGCCAAAAGGAACAGATGGCACAACAATGCAACCACCTTCAGGATATTTATGGAGACTAAATCCTGATGGAACTAGATTTATTGATCCTAATACACAAATGCCAGTAGCAGTACCTATTCCTGGCACAAAAGAATCAGTAGCAAGAGAAGAAGCAAAACAGAAAAAAGAAGTTGGCGAGTCAGGTAAGGCTACTATTGCTAGTACTGTTTTGGTTGATGCACAACGTGCATTAGACACAATAGAAAGTAATCCAGATTGGACAACAGGAGCAACAGGATTTGTGCTACAAGCAGTTCCAGGAACTGATGCTTTTGCTTTAGGAAAAATGGTTGATTCTGTTAAAGCTAATATTGGTATTGATAAATTATTAGATATTAAAGCTAGTGGAGCTGGTCTTGGACAAGTTCCACAAAGTCAATTAGATATGTTGGCTAGTGTTTTAGGTGGATTAGATATTGGTCAACCAATAGCTGTTTTAGAATATAACTTAAAAAGAGTTAAAACAATTTATGGTGATATTGTAAAAGCTGCTGGCGGTCAAGAAGCATTAGATCAGGCTTTAAGTGCATCAGTTGAAACTCCTGAAGCACAAAAATTAAGAGAACAAACTCCAAAACTTCCAGAGGGTGTTAAAGTAAGGAAAAAAAATGGCTAATATATATGAGGTAGAAATACCAAATGTAGGCACTTTTGAGGTTGAATCTGATAAAGAATTAACAGATCAACAAGCATATAATTATGCTTTAATCCAATCACAACAAGAACCATCAACATTAGAACAAGTTAGTCGTAAAGCTGGTTCGCTAGCTAGAGGATTAGCAATTCCTACAACTGGTGCTATTCTTGGCGGCTCATTAGCTGGTCCTCCAGGAGCTATTGCTGGTTCATTAGCACTTCCTGCTGCTGAATTAGTGTCTAAAGGATTAGGTGCTGTTGGAATAGAAACAGGATCACCTTATGAATTGGCACAACGTGGTTTAACTAAATTAGGCTTTCCTGAGCCACAAACAACAACAGAACGTGCATTACAAGCTGGAGGTGAAGCTTTAGGTGGTGTTGGTGGGCAATTAAGTGCATTATCACGATTAGCAACTACAGCAACTACTCCTGTAGGTCGTGGTATTGCTACACAATTATCTACATTGCCTGAAAGACAACTAGCAGCAAGCGTTCCAGTAGGAGCAGCTACGCAGGCAGTAACAGAAACATCGGAAAGCCCATTAGCAGGAACATTAGCTGGTGTTGCCACAGCATTGCCTTTTGGAATTAAAGCTCCAAGAAGAACAGAGGCAATACCAACAATAACTGAATTAAAACGTAATGCTTCTGCATTATACAAAGAAGCTGAAGAAGCTGGCATTGTATTTAAAAAAGACCCATTTCAATCTTTTACAAAAGAACTAGAAGTTAAATTAAAAAAGACAGGATTAGATAAAGATGTAACACCAACTTCTTTTGCAGTATTAAACAGAATTAAAGAAGATGCAAAAAAATCTAATACTTTAGGCGATATAGACACTTTACGAAAAGTTGCTAAAGGTGCAGCATCTTCTACAGATAATGCAGAAAGAAATTTAGGTCGAATGATTATAGAAGAATTGGATAATTTTGTAGAAACTGCTGATCCTGATATGTTTTTAGTTGGTAATAAAAAAGGTATTGATGCAATTAAAAATGCAAGAGAATCTTATAAGATGGCAGTAAAAGCAGAAACATTAGATGATATTTTTAATGTTGCTGAATTAAGAGCATCTGCTAATTTTACACAATCAGGTATGGAGCAAGCATTGCGTAGTAGATTAGTAAATCTTGCTGTTAATAAAAAGAAAATGAGAGCTTTTACTCAAGTTGAACAACAAGCTATTAGAGAAACTGCTAAAGGCGGATCATTGCAAAACTTTTATAGAGCAATAGGTAAGTATGCACCTACATCATCTATACCTACAGGCATTGGTGCTGGGTTAGGTGCTAGTATTGGATCAACATTTGGTTTGCCTGGAGCATTTATAGGTGGGGCAGCTGTTCCAGCTATAGGAGGAGCGGCAAGAAAAGCTGCAACAGATATTGGTTTAAGAAAATTTAAAGAATTAGAACAATCTTTAAGACTTGGTAGACAGCCAAGATTATTTGAAACACCAAGACAAGTATTAGGTACAAGAGGCTTATTAATTGGTGGCGAACAAGAAATACAAGAATAATGTGGCACGAAATAAACTTACCCCCTATCAACCTATATAACGCACCGAAAGGCAATACATGACACCGCACGAAGAATTATTAGCACACGAGAAGCTCTGTGCAGAGCGATATTCAACAATTCACAAACGACTGGACAGGATTGAAACCATGCTTAACAAACTCATTTGGGGTGCGATGGGCGGTTTTGGTGCTATCTGTGTTGCTGTGATTATATCCAATATACACCTATGAAAGAAATAGGGTTATGGATATTTGTAGCAGTATACATTATCTTATGTGTACTGGTTGGGTTTAACAA
>Ga0208898_1001298_pt1 | contig 16774 bp, 20 predicted proteins | sample VirMetDEL_Mar_4_FD_184513 | JGI IMG/M metagenome (GOLD analysis project Ga0208898, IMG submission 184513) | Aqueous microbial communities from the Delaware River and Bay under freshwater to marine salinity gradient to study organic matter... | ecosystem: Environmental > Aquatic > Marine >...
ATATCGTTTACGTAGTCATCATGCCCCATCGTAAGCAAGAAGTCGTTTACGATCTGAGACACTTTAATTGTGTTTCTTGCCATTACTTACTGGGCTTTGGGATCTCCTCTTTCGAGGAGTAGTTATACATATCTGCGTCTCTCAGATGCAGCCCTATCATCTTGGCAATCTCTATGGCAAGCTCAGGCTCGTAGTGCTCTGGCATGTCGAAGTGATTCGCTGTGTTCTGATTGGTCAGGGTTGTAGACAAAGAAGGAACCGTGTCCACGATTTTTCCGTTGACGTCTCTTGCTCCAGGCTGTCTGTAGTACCTGACGTAAATCTTCTTGATAGTCTCTGGGAATACCTCTATGTGGTTAGACACCAGTGCTACTGGATCGCTTTCCGTAGGGGTATTCAAGTCGCTTCTGAGGATGCGTTCAATCTTCTCTTCATCGTAGACAATGTCAACAGGAGTTCGGGTCGAGCTCCCAAAGAGCACAGACCCAGACGAACTGATGCTGATAAGTCTAGCAAAGTTGTAGGTCAAGTCGCTCTTCTTGAACGCTGACACTGTGGAATCTTTTGGCAAAGTCTCTGCCGTAGAGTAGAACGACAGGTCTTCTTCAAGTCTTTTGATTCTAGACTTGTTTCCTTTTGCTGAGATGCCACGCCGAACTGAGGCTCGCGCCTGCTCAAACTCACCGAACATATTGTTGAATAAGTTCACCTGAGCTTGATGAGCAAACTTGTTAAAAGACTGTGGCGTAACAAAGCCTCTTTGGTCTTTGTTAGCCAGCTCTCGCACGGCCTCATATACTTTTACAATGTTGGCATACATGCAACAAATATACAAAAAGAAAGCCACCTGTATTGGTGGCCTTCTTAGGGAGCGCTCTGCAATTAAAGCTGCCGATCTATCTCTTCTACGATTGGCACTGCAGCCTCGGTGAGGCAGTACCTAGTAAACACATCAACAGGGTCCTGACCAGCAGGAACAGAGATGATCATGTTGTTGGTGTCAAACCAACGGACAGCATCTCTATCCATCTTGATGATGTTGTACTTCTGTGCCATGCGAAGCTTAGCCTTCATAGCTACAGAAGGGTTGTCAAACGACTGGATAAATCCAGCTGGATCCTTCTTGGCTTTGAGCAAGAGGTCGTGCTTGATCTCAGCGAATGGGCGGTCTACGTCCATGTTGTACGCTGCCGCCACTGCAAGCAAGTCGTCTAACTCCTTGGTTCTGAGCAAGTTAATAGCGTCGTTAACCAAGAACTCTTGATCGAGGCTAACCTCTTTCTTCTTGAGCTGATCGATAATCTCGAACGAGCTGCCGCCATTGGCTTTGTTTCCAGGGTGCATCGTCAAGAACTTCATCAAGTTAGGCTTTGTCTTGGGGACAAAAAGCCTACCCATACGGAAGATGACTGGGGTCTTGACAGAGTTAGGAGCTTGCTCGTCTCTCCAGATAGAGTTCTCGCGCTCGCAGTAGCGGATCTCGCGGACCATATCTTTCTCTTCGTCATAGACGGTTATTCCACTTTGCATGAGCATAAACGTGGCTTGGCTTTGGAGAGCCTTAAACTCACGAGCTTCATACTTAACCTCTTGTCTCTTGACCTTAGGCTTTGGTGTAGATACAGCAGTAGGTGCTGCTGGTTGTTCTACTGTGGTCTGCTCTGCTGGCTTAGCAGCAGGCTTTCTCCCGCGTCGAGCGCTGGGCTTTGTTTGTTGTTCCATTAAGATATTGAATTGAAATTAGTAGTCTGTATTAGTAGATGCGGATGTCTGACCCTAAACCAGATGTTGCGCTAGGGAAATAAACCGTCACCGTAGAGTTAGCTGTAAGCGTGTATGGTGAAGCTGCGCCATTGATGGTGGTTCTGCCAGCTGGAGGGTGAACCGTAATGGAGCTAGCGCCTGCGTTTATCAAGGTGAGCATCTGCCCGCCCTCAGCTCCTGTGGGGAAAATTACGTGAGCACTTCCGCTAACTACGCTGACGGGCTTTGTAAATGCGTTTGTAATTGTTGCAGCATCGCCTGAACCTGTTCCTGAAGAAGCAACAACAGCTGAGTCAGAATGAGTTGTTTCTGCGGTCAAGGCCAGCTTACCGTTTACAGTAACGTTGCTATTAAAAGAGACTACGTCGTATACGTTTGTCAACCTTTGATTGAGCGCGATAAGCACCCACTCGCCCTTGTCGTTGGTAGCAGTAGGGGACTTAAACAAAAACGTTGCTGTTTCTCCTGGGCTTCCAAGAGTTACATCTGCATTAAAGTCTTGCATATCAGCAGAAGTAGTGTCGACGGTAATCCGACCAGAGCCGTCTACAAACACAGTAACCATGACGCCATGAGGGAGTGGCCTCCCATAGGAGTCTGTTGTTCCGAGGGTAAGTGTTCCTCCGTCCTGCGTCCCTGTGACGTATACGAAACTAGACGTTCCATTCCACGCAACGGTTCCGCTGCCAGATGGTGCCGTTACTTCCTGAACTCCTCCATCAAGGAAGAACGGGAATACTCTTTTATTTCTTGCCATTGTGTTCGTTTTTTACAAAGATAGTAAAAGAGAAGGGAGCCATTCTCCCCTCTCAGTTACCGATTAGTCGAGTGATGGACCATTAAGGGCAATCCATCTCCAGCCACCATCGAAGTACATACAAGTAGCTTCTTCGTTAGCCGCAAATGTTGCTTTGTCCAAACTAGTTCCGTCAGCGGGGTTGCTAAGAGTAACTGTTACGGCATTGGCTGCATTGATGCACTCAAAGACCACGACAGTTCCAACCTCCTTGGTGTTAAGGTCGTCTACAACCACATTTACGGTAGCGGACGTTCCGTCAAGAATCACCCTGCTTGAAGTAACAGTATAGGTTGCGTCGTCTGCAGTAAGTGTTGCAGCCGCAGCATCCAAGTACAATGGAAATACGCTTGTTTGTGCCATTTGTTCTGAGTATTGTGAAGATCAGAGAGAAGGGCCGAAGCCCCTCTCTCGTCTCTTCAGGTTAATTACTTGATGAGTACGTGCTGGTTTGCAGCGCGAGTGATCAAGTTGCACTCAGAACGGTAGTAGAACTCAGCAACGTCCTTAGACAAGTTGGTGTGTCCCAAGATTGAACCGCGTACCCAGTGCTCCATGTCACGGTTGTAACCGTTCGTACCCTTGTAGTTCATCTCCAAAGCAGGAGCTGAGTTACCAGTGCGTGGGTCAACAACGTTAGCCAAAGGAACCATAGCTCCCTTGATGTTGCCGACAGCACCCAACATAGGATCATTCAAGAGCTTCCAGTCGTGCTTGTGGAAGGTGTATCCACCGCGAGTGAATGACTTAAAGCCGAGCTTCACAGCCATGTCAGAGTCGTTGTTGAATGCACCGAACTGTCCAGGCAAGCCAGCAGTCACCTGCGTAGCGATACCTTGAGCAAGCATGTCGTCGATGTCCAAAGATGCAGCTCTGTTCAAGTACATAGCGTACTCTGCTGGAGCCCCCTCCTTGTCCAATTCGAGGATGATACCGTCGATGTCAGACATGTCAGCGAACGTGCCTTGAGCGCCGCCAGAAACGTCAGCAACCAAGCCTCTTTTCTCGACAGCTTCGAAGTAACCTTCAGACCCAGCAACCTTACCCAAGGTGGTAGAGTCGTCGATTGGAACTTGAACCTCAGTCCCATCAGTAGCAGCCTTCTGACCGTAGAGCAACATCATCTCGCGCTGGTTCATGAAACGCTTGCGCGTATCCATCTCACCCTTTACGTACCATCTGTAGTCACCATTTCCGATGTTTACCCAGCCGATGTTGGTTGCTTGAGAACCGTTGACTGCGTAAGTCTCCTTGGTGATGATGAATGGGTTGACGCGCTTGGTGATTCCAGGCTCGCGGAAGCGGCCAGGCTGATCAGAACCTTGAGCGTAGATGTTACCGATAACGGCAAACTGAGTCGTTGAGCCGTAAGAACCCGTGGGGTTTCCTGCACCATCGAGACGAGCCACAGTGTAAGAGTTGTCGTTTCCGTCGCTGTCGCCATCAGTGATGCCAGTAACCACGAGGCGCTCATTCTCAGGAGTCAAGAGAACGTCGTTCAAGCGCAGGTCGATAGAGTCGTCTGCAGTGCCGCTCATGGTCAGGGTAGCAGTAGAGATAGTACCCGTCACGTATGGGTGCAAGCGACCTTCTTCCCAGTACTGGACTTCGTCCTGAGTACCAGCGTTGGTCACAGCACCAGTGAGCTGCAAGAAGCCAGTGATACCTTGATCTCCGTAAGTGCTGATCAACAAGTCTCTGTTGTCAGGCTTGGCGTAGTCGCCAATCAAGTCCCCGAGAGAGACATATTTTTCTGGGGTTGCCAGAAGCTTTGACGGTCCTTCGTTAGAAGCTCCGCTGTTAGTATAAGAAATAGCCATTTTTGTCTAATGTTAGATTTTGAAGGTCATAGTAGAGTTACCCATCATAGCATCCTTCAACTGCTGAGTCAGGGAATTTTCAGTTGGTTGTACGCCCTGTGAGTTTGGCTGTGTAGAACTAACATTGGCTGCCTTAGTCACCAAGTTTCTCTGACCGTCACCCAACCCCTTCTTGTAGATTTCCTTTGCGATGGTGTCGATGTTATCGATCAGAGCCCTATGTGAGCTAAGCAACTCGTAGTTCCAGTTGCCGTTGTTATCAACGTAAGGATCGAAGTACTCATCGAGTCGGGCGTTCTTATCGATGAGAGACTTCTTGTAGTTCTCTTGGAATCCGAACTTGAAATCGTTGCCGTCTCCTAGGTCGAATTGCAACCCTTCAAGTTCATTGACGCTAGACGCCATCTTCGAGATCCACTCTTCGTTGATGAATGGTTCTTCAGCAGACTGCTGCTCAACAACTGGCATCTGGTACCCATCTCGCATTTCGCTTATGGCGTCCCGAGCTGCCTTCGCATCGAGCTTCATCTGAATCTGACCCATCTGTACCTCAGACTCATCGTGGAGGTCGGCATCGACCGTGTACTTATTCTTCATAAGCACGTTGATTTCCGTGTCGCTCAAGTCAGGGTACTGAGTCCGCATGTGAGTGGCAATCGCAGTCATGTCATCCATTTCGGATGGGTTTACTGACTGGTACTTGAACCAATCCATAGGGTCTCGTCCTGTCTTGCTAACGAAGTCGGCAATCACTGCGATACGTTCGTCCAGCTGAGGCTGAGATTGTTGAGCCAAGTCATCCAAAGACTTTACTTCTCTACCAAGCCTTTCGCTTAAGAATGAGAAGACCGCTTCTTCGACTTGTGCATCAGAGTATTCTTCTTGTTCGGGAGCAGCCTCTTGGGTAGGCTGCTCTACCTCCACTTGTTGCTGGGGCTCAGGTTGAACCTCGGCTTGTGGTTCTGGTTCAGGAGTCGGTTCTGGCTGTGGCTGTGCCATAGACGCTGCGACTTCCTGCTCAGATACAAAAGTGAAACCGCCTTCCTGAGCGGTTTCCTGTGGTTGGATGTTTTCGTTTTCCATGAATTAAATTATTGATTATCAGTATTATCCTACGTATGCTACGCCCTTTGCCGTACCGTCAGAGGTAACGGAAGAGAACATACCGTAGATAGTCATGCCAGCCTCCAGCGGAATAGCCACGCCGTCTGCCCCAGCAGCAGCATACGATGCGCCGCTAACTTCAAAAAGGCTAGCTCCATTGTCAGATGCCTTAAACGTAACCGTCCCTGCCTCTGTGCAAGTAAAGGCCGTGAACTTCTTGCTTGTAGGTGCGGTCGCCTCAGTGCTATCGCTGATGTAATAGAACGTAGACGGTAGTGTTGCTCCTGGATATGCCATGCTTATTGTTTTTGCAAATATATAACTTATTTATTTCCTGTGCTTTGCCACCTTCTTGGCGATCTTCTCGGGTTGCCTTACAAATTGCTTACCCTTCTTATTGCCCTCGGCCTTGGCCCTGTTAGTGGCAGCTTTCTCACTAGCGCTCAGAGACTTCCATGCTTTGTCTGGAAGGTACCGCTTCTTTCCTTTAGACGGTTTTCCGTCTGAGGTGCGCCACTTCTGCTTGGTCCACTTAGCCAGTGAATTGCTGCTGGACTTCTTCCCAGAGTATCCCCCGCCAGCTTTCTTGTATGCAGCTACAGCGAGCTGAGCCTTACGAGCAGACCACTGACCAGCCTTCCCTCCTTTGGAGCCAGACTTGATGCGTGCAACAATTCTCTTCCAGAGTCCTGGATTCTTTTTCTTTGCTGTCTCAGCCATGCGTCACTGTCTTAAACTCTGCCTTCTCTATTGCTTTGGGGTGCGGTGCGTAGTCTCCCTCCATGAGATAGAACCTCCCACCCTCTTCCATCCAGTGGTATCCCTTTGGAGGATCCACTGAGATCTTCTTCTTGCCTACGCTAAGCTTTTGCTTCTTGTACGCCTTCATCACCACTTGACTTTATTGGCCCACCATGCAGCACTCATCTTGCCACGATTGATATTCTTTCTGTGCCTATCCTTAAACGCCTTGCGCTGCTTAGCGTTCTGATTGGTCTTAGCCCCCTGCTCACCGAAACGAATAAGCTTTACTTTCTCCCCTTCCTTTGCCAACACTATGTGTGACTTCTTGGGGTGCTTAGGTGTACGCTTTGCCTTGTTAACACCAGACAAACCATACTTCTTAAGCATGTTCTTTATTCTGTTTCCGAGTTTAGATGGGCTGCTCATAATACAAATATAATTACTGCTGAGTTATTGATGAGGCCGCGAAGACGACGTTGTAGTTACCATCGTCAGACCTAAACGAATGAACAAACGAACCAGAGGCGACATAGGTGGCTGAGTTGGCTGTGTATTTAACCGTAGCCGTAGTCGCAGACGTACACTGAGTATCGTATGAAGCATCGTCACCGACAATAGTAAAGCAAACATTAGTTGCTGAAGAAAGTTGATCTGCTGCAATCAACTGAGAACCAGAGTATGCGATCCCGCATCCAGTAGCTCCTGGAGGCTTAGACTCGACTCCGTCAAGAGAAACAAACAGGCCTGATGAATCTATAGTTTTCATGAAATCGTTATTGTAAGAGACTTCCATCTCCACCGAATTTGCGTGGCAGTAACGGGGCTTAGTGTGAGGTACTGTTTAACCATATGCCCGTTACTTATCGTAGCGTCTGTAAGATCAAACGTTACGTCCTGGTACACACCACCAGTAGCTGCTGAGCCGTAGTACGACGCTGTTCCTCCAGCATAGGGGGCCCCAGGAGTTCCCCATGATGCGAGCCAACTACCGTTTGTATAAAAAGAAATCACCGTAGAAATCTCCACAGTTCTTCCTGAAGGAATGTTTCTGATATCAAGAGTATTCTGCGTACCCCTTGTCCCGTCCTGATTGTCTCCAAGAGAGACGCACGGGCCCACCATTGTGTCAGATATAGTGACATCTGCATCGGCGTCTATCTCTGCGTATGTAAAAAGAGTGGCATACGTTGTAGAGCTTGTTACACTCTTAAATGCTGCATCAAAATCAGACCAAGAAAAAGTGCCTCCTCCGTATGTTGCAATGGGATTTGCAAAGGACAGGTTTCCGCTACCATCAGTCTTTATGAAATCTCCATCGCTTCCAGCGCTCGTTGGGAAAGTAAGGTTTACTGTCGGAAGTGTAACAGTCACGTTCCCGCTCATAGAGCTTGGGGCGTTTATCGTGACGGCATTTGAGTTGCCGTTGTCATACATACGAATAGACGAGTTCGCGGTGTCTCCATCTATCGTAAGCCTGTTGTTTATCTGAGCAGTACCAGCGTTAAAGAACTTTACCTGACTCGTACCGCCTTGAGTAAGTTCGAGCGAATTGCCATTAAGCTCAATGGCCCTGTTTCCAGACAGCGTACCGTTAGCCGTATAGATGCTGTCACTTACTGGCGTTGTCCAGCTAAGAGTTCCGCTACCATCCGTAGTGAGGACTTGGTCTGCATCACCATCATCGGATGGGAGGGTGAGTGTGTAGTCGGCAGCTACCGTAGCTGGTGGCTGTATACCTACATAGTTGCTGGAGTCAGAGTCGTAGAGCCTAAGAGGAAGTTGGTCCTTGAGGCTTACTGATGTGGTGTTCTCAAAGGACACTTCACTGACTTGATTGTCAAACTTGTAGTTTGCGGACCCGCTTCCATTCTTCGTAAACGAGAAGTCCCCAAGGGTGGATGCACCAAGGGAATTGCCAGCAGCACCACTGAATTGAATACCAGTGGTGTTTGAAATCTGGAACGTGTTACCTACATCGACGGCTCCATTGATAGTAATGTAAGCTGATCCTGCTCCAGTAATCTTGCCTATTGTAAACCTCTCGCCCCCGTCAACACCTATTGTCGCTGAGTCAGCTAGTCTGACCTCAGAGCCGTCTACCTCAAGGTTGTTTCCGATAAGGGCATTAGTAGCTACGTGAAGTCCAGCTGTCGGGGTTACGTTACCTACCCCGACGTAAGCATTGTTCTCGTCGATATAAAGCAGTGGGTTAGCTGCACTGTCTCTGAACGTGATCCTACCGCCTGCTAGCAAGTTTACTACCCTAGTAGTGTCATCTAAAGTAAGATCGGAAGTCTTCAGTGTAGGTACGTCTGATTGAGCCCTAGCTGCCGTGTAGTACAGGTTAGTGCTGCCTTCAGGTACTTCGTCCGTGTCTTGCTTGTGCGTTGGCCTGATGATGATTCTGCCAGAGCTTCCAGGGCTTGTGGTCAAGACAGCTGCAAGAAGTATGCTGTGACCGTCTGCAGGAGCAGGCTCTGTCGTAGTTACTCCGCCAGCGTTATCTGGATCGAGGTACAGGAGATCGCCTTGGTCGTACTCAGAAGGATCATACCCAGACAACCCGTCAAGTTTTCCGAACCATACTACGTAGCCCCAATCATTGAGAGCCATGTCCTGGGCTGCAAACCCAACAACCCATTCTGGAATAAATCCAGGATATGATTGATCGGCCTTCTTAAAAAGCAATTTGCTACCCGTGGAGCCCCCAAACATAACAACGTCACCCTTAGAGATAGCCTCATCAGCTCTGCCGTAAAACACGTTCTTCTCACCAAGCTCTATAGAAACTCCGTCGGCATTGGTGTATGCCACGGTCTCTTCGTCGACGTCATAAGCCAAACTTCCAGCCGCAACTCCGCCTTCGTCTTCAAATGTGATAGCGTTACCAGCGGTATTCAAATTACCGCCTAGCTCAGGAGATGTATCCTCCACAACAGAAGCAAGCCTGTCGGCCCACTGAGTAGAGTAGTCAGCATCCGTAAGCTTGACAAGGCTTTGTCCTGTGGTGCCACCAACAGGTACCCCAGCCCCAGCAGCACCAGTACCACCAGTGACAGCTAGAGCGTTCTGCACTACGACGACATTGCTGTCCGACGTAGACAACGCAACCTGAGTGGCCCCCTCTGGAACGGTGACGCTAACCCTTAGCGGATCACCAAATGTCAGCGTAAAGTCACTCATGTGTTAGGCCGTTATAGTTACATCTTCGACGATAGTAAATGTCCCGTACAAGAAAGTCTCTACTACAGGAGGGGAGTCAGCGCTCTGGTGCTGTATGTCATAAACATACTGACCAGACTCTACGGCCTTCATGACGGAAGAGCTTATCGTAACAGTAAGCGTAGTGCCAGACGCATCATAGTTGCTGAATGTAATATCAGATGATGCTATTATCGTTGATTCATCGTTAGTCGCAGCGTCACGAACCTCCATCTTCCATCCAGTGTACGGACGAGCAGTAGACTGATCTGAGGTGAAAGTCATGATCATAGTAAACGTATCCCCACGTCTACACTTGATGTCAAGGCGAGAAGCCTTGTCTAGGTTGATACTTGCCATTACTGCAAAAGGTCGTTTACGTTTGTTGATTCTGATTCTTCAAGCTCCCCTCTTTGGCCTTTGCGCTGAGAGATAAGCTTCGATTGTTTACTCGCTTGCTTGTCCAAGCGATCGTCTTTTCTATCCTCCTTAAGGACTTCGAGCTTCTCCTTAAACTCTTGATCCTCAGTGCGGAAGCCGAGAGTAGCCTGAGCTCTGATCATCTCTACCTCCCTGCGCATCTCGTGCTCCATCTGCATACGCTGGGCCTCGAACTGAGCCTTCATCTCAAGCATGCGCATATCGATCTGCCCCTTGAGCTGAATCTCTTGGGCTTTAACCTGAGCGGCAGCCTGAGCTGTCTGTATGTTGGCCTGAGCCTGAGCTTGGGAGTTAGCTTGAGCTTGCTCCATCTGCTGCTTGATACGCTTCTTTCTTCTTACGATAAGCAAGCGCTCAGCCTGATCGACATCGCGCAGCTGACGAATAGCAACCGCATCCTCAATATCGATCTCTCTCTGTGACAACGCTACCTGGATGTTTTGCTCCAGGTACGCTCTGTCTTTATCGTCCATCTGCTTTCTCACCATAACGCCGAAGTTGTACATAGGTATCTCTGAGAAAGAGCTAAGCACCCCCATGTTCGTAGCACCCACTGCGTTCTCATACGCCTTGTAGATGGCTGACTCTGGAGGCAGGATCTGAAGACACTTCACGATATCTTCTACGACTCTCTTGAAGAGCATCATCGATGCGTGAGTTACGTCGTAGATAGCGTTGTTGCCGCCAGCGATAGCTTGCTCTCTCACTCCCACCAAGTCTTCGCTCTTAGGCGTCGTGCCGTCCATAGCTTCGTTGATGCCTGTAGCATCACGAATCATACGCAGGTAGTGGTTGTACAGAGCCACAAGCTCGTTGATGTTTCTTATGGTGTTGTCCAAAGGACGAACGGGTGGGTTTTGGAAACCACCCTCTGGGTTCTTGCTTCTGTAGTAGAAGACACCAGTCTGCTCGTAGATGTCTTGGATCTCCAGTGGCTGGAGCTCCCCGCCTCTACCGAGCTGTACGTTATCCAATCCCTCGATGTCTACAATCAATCCATCAGGCTTGGCCTTGGCGACCGCCTGCTGGATCTTAAGGTGGGTGAGCTGAAGCTGGTCTGCAAAACCAGTGATGCTACCCACGATAGACTTAGGCATCATGCGACGCATGTTAGTAGCCGCAATAGAGTAAGACAGGCGAGCCTTGCTCAAGTCGTGGATGTTCTTAGGGATGTTGGTCTTCATCCCGTACCCATAAATGTAGTCGGTTCCCACGATGTACTTACCACCGTATACCGTGGCGTTCTCCATCTTGTGAGCCTTACGCTCGTAGACAGAGCTCTTAGGCTCGCTGTACTCCTCACCCTTGTAGAAGAAGTTGGTGTTGCCAAAGCGGTTCTCCTTGTCCTCGAAGTACATGCAGTCAACAGACAAGAACTCGAAGTCAAGAACTTGGATGCGGTACTCATCGTACCCATACTTCATTCTGTCGCGCTTGTCGTCGTGGTACTTTCTTCCGAAGACTGATGAGTCGTTGTTGAACTTTCCAGCTACAGACTTAGCGATCTTCTCGAACTCCTCTTCGGTAAAGTCGTCACCAGAGGTTCTCTTCAGCTCCTCGATAGTGATGGTCTTTACGTGACCAGCGTACACCAAGTCCTTGAAGTTAGGGTCTTCCGTGTAGCTGTGAACGAAGTCGCAGGGGTCTACGTAGTTGGTGGTGATCCCGTAGTTAGGATCATTCTCTCTCTTTACGACAGACATACCCAGAGTCACGAGGTCATTGACGCAGCGCCTAAACGTAGAGTCATTGAAGTCGTTCCAAGACAGTGTCATGTTGGTTGCTATCTGTGCAGCAACTTCGGCGTCGGTCTTGACGTTTGTTTCCAAGAAGATCTCCGCCTCCTCCAGCGTGTCTGGAATCTCGCTTGCATCCGTAGACATCTGAATGCCAGACTGTTTCATCTGTGCATACATGTCTTTGTTGCGCACCTGCATCTGCAGCTTGCGCTTCTTGGCATCCTTCTCGCTGCTCGATATAGGATCGATAGCTTGAAGGTTAGGGTATGGGTCAGACGACAAGATCTTGTTGACTACGATCTTGACGAACTTAGGTATGATAGGTACAGGGGCCCAGTCCAGATTCAGCAGCGTACCGTCTCCGTTGTTAGGATCGAGGCTGTTGAGGATCTGCTTATAGATAGTTGTATCCTGAGTCCCGTTAGCATAGTCGCGGTTTCTTTCGAATTCTCGACGACGCTTTTGGTACGTCCCAGACTCATCATCGATCTTTCCCCAGTTCGCTTCAATAGCTTTCGCGTACTTTAGTCCGTAAGACTTGTCGAGCTTCTCCGAGGCAGGAGCTAATGGATCTGGGAAAGTACTGGATTTCTTATTCGTGCTAGAGTAGGACATTTACAGTATTCCTTTATAGCACAAATATAGTGTAAATAAAGTAACCCCTTAGGCATTAGGCCTGTAGCGCCTAAAGAACTTCTTGTCGTCGAACTTGCTCACCTTTTTTTCTACCTTGACTTTCTGCGCAGCAAGCAAAGCTAGACCCGAGCTGATGGTCAAGTCAAACTTAGTTCTCTTGTCTATGCGATACCCGATCCAGTCCTCAAGGGTTCTGTTGAAATACATATTGCCAACACTACCGTCTGCCTTCTCACCTACGTGATCGAAGATGTATTGCTCGATAGCTTGAGCGTGGGCATGGATGACGTCCTGAGAGTTAGAGGGGATACCCTTGGTACGTACGTTGCTGTTACTCCCAGGAGGGCGCAAGTGATCTGGCCTGTTCATTACGTAGCCATCGTAACCCCTTGATTCAAAGTATCTTACGATGCCGTACTTATTGTTTTCAATTAAGAGTGGGTACCCGTAGAAGAACGAAGCCATCAAGACATCCTCGTAGAATATCTTGGCTAGGTCAGGACGCGAGGCATACTCCACCACGAACATGTTAGACGGGTGCGTCTCTGTCATGCTGAACTTGTTGTACAGATGCAGGGCCCCCTTAGAGCCACGGCCATCAACCGTGGCGTCAAGGTCATAGGAGTCAACACCACCACAGCCCAGGTGATCAAACGGAGGAACCTTCTTACCCCCTTCTTCTTTGATTACGTTACGCATCTCAGTAGGAGGCATCCACGATACACGGAACCTTCCATTAGGATCTGGGGTAAAGGCCACCTCCTTGTCCATCTCCTTCCATAGGAAGTTGCCACGGACAACAGGGTTAGGGTAGAGGTCTTCGTTGCTGTCTATCTGCTGGTAGATCTTTCCGATGTTGAAGATGCTACCCTCCACACTGTCGCGGAAAGCCTCCTCCTCAGTAAACGGGAACTGACGCACCACCTCGTTAAGCTCGGAGGCATCGGACTTGAGAGAGTCCCTCTCGTTCTTCAGGTATCCTTTCGCTCCTCCAGCCACGTCATCACCATCAATACCATCGAGAACAGTATCAGGATCTTCCACGACTGGATTTCCGTACTTGTCAAAAAAACCTTCGAGAGCTTCATAAGCAGGTATGAAGATACGGTAGAGGCCGCTCTTCGTTCTGCCGTTGGCGTTGCGTTCCGACGGGTCGCTATCCTCCCACAGGGCTTTGTATTCTTTACCGCCCTTGTCCATAGGATTTACAGTACTACCCACCAAAGCCTTTCCCACCACCTTACGACCCACAATAAGACACGTACGCTCAATGCGCCAAGCCTCGCGGATATCGACAGGCTTCTCCCACTTGCCTGCCTCATCGAGGTACAGCATGTGCAGCTTCTCACCGTCGTATGCGTTGTTGGTGGTATTCTTCCAGTTTATGACCGTATTAAGAGCGTCGCCCTTCTGCGAAGTCTTATTCTTCTTCGTGATTCTCTTAGAGGGCTCGCGAAAAGCCAGCTCCATGCGCGGATTGGTCGTTCCATCTTGAATAGGTTTGAAGAAGAAGGGGTACGACTTAAAGATCGGGACCACCTTCTTCATGAATATATTCTCCTGGGAATCCTTACCCGTCTTAGACTGTATCCCTAGGAGCTTGTCTTTAACTTGTGTAGCTTCGTCCACAAGTACAGAGCTGCATATGTTAGTGTACCCAGAACGACGACACTTAGTATAAAGCTGGCCGAGACAACGGGGGTCAGCTTCGCACGCAGCCATGTGGAGAAAGATTTCTCTCTGGAACGCAAGATAGTAAGGATATCCGATATCGATTTTTGACCACTGGAGAAGCATGTAATGCCTTCCTGTAATGTACGTAGGGACACCATGATTGTAAAACCAAACACCGTTACGGCGGCGCTCAAACTCCTTCTCGATATAACCAGAAAACTTCCGACGGAATTCGGAAGGCTTCTCGTACCACTCATCCATACTTCGTATCTTCTGCAACTCCTCGGGCATAGGAAGGCGCTGCCACAGTTGCATAGCCTTTGGCTTTTCATGGAAGAGTATTTCAGATCGCTTTGGTTTCTTCGGGAGGACAACAAGAAGCCCATGGAGTTCAACACTCTCACCCACTGTACCGTTAGGGTCGATCTTAATCCCCTTATCGTCGTATCCATCTATGTCGATAAGCGTTGACATCAGTAGCTCTGACCTAGTTTATTCATGCGGCCAAGGCTAGGTACGCCAGTCTTTGGATTGGCGACATCCATATACTCACCGCACTTCTCGCACTTGATATCGTGTCGGGCTTCCCCGTCGATGAATCTGATTGTGACGCCCGTGGCATCCACGATATCGTCACTGCAACTGCATTTGTATTGTGCCATGTCTATTTAATTTGTACCCCCGACAGGACTCGAACCTGTAACCGTTTCATTAGAAGTGAAATGCTCTATCCTGTTGAGCTACGAGGGCATAGTTGGGGCGGCGGGACTTGAACCCGCGACTTCCTGTGTATAAGACAGACGCTCTAACCAACTGAACTACGCCCCAGTTTGATTGCCCCGTATGCGTAGGGGGCCGCCTGACGAAACCAACTTAGTCTTCGTCGTTCCAGGATTCCTCCCAGAACATATGGTCTACTTTGTTTCTTTGATAGACTATCTCTTTCCAATCATTTAGAGAATCGCTCAGCGAAACCTCCTGAGTAGTCTTTGTCTTCTTCGATTTTTCCATTCTCACTTAATTCTTTAATCATTTGTTCGAGCTTCTGTCGCTCGATAATTAGCTCCTTACAATCTACAGCCGTTTGCTTTACGGCTTGCAGCTCAGCTTTGCGGGCTGAGCCTCCAGCCTCTGGGTCTACAGGCTTCTTGACTTCCTCGATCATATTGTCTATGGCGATAGCCATGCTATCCATAAGGCGTGACGAGGCGTCGAGCGTGGTGAACTTAGCTTTCCTCGACATACAAAAAATCTTGAGCTCTGGTTCGGTAATACTCCTTGCCGTCGATCTTGATGCGGTAGTCCATGTTCCTAGGAATCCCTACCACGTCGCCAACCTTGACGCCAAGTTCTTCAATCCAAGGAGCCGTAAAAGCGACACGACCCTTTGTAACCTTATCCTCCTTGAGTTTGACGATTTCGATTGCATCTGACTCTGGTTGTTTAGTTTCTTCTACTGGCTCAAGAAGACCCCAGCCACCGAGCAAACCAATACCGTCTTCACCTTTGTAGGCAATCGCTTGTGACTCGGTCGCCATATCTGGGTGGTAGTGTACGAGGTAGTGGTCGTCATCGCCCGTGAGCGACTGGCCTCCATTAACAACTACAAGGTGGTGGAAGTACAGCGTGTCTCCAGGCTTAGCCCCCGTGTCGTACTTGGCTGGTACTGAGACGATTGGTCCTTCTGTGACGCGGTGCTGGAACTCGTTGTACTTCGTATCGACGTACAGCTCCAGTCCGCTATCTAGCTTCATGGTGTCATTGAGTCTCTTCTTGAGCTCTACGACAAACTTCTTAAGGCTTCGCATATTAAAAGTTCAAATCAAATTCTAGCATACACGGCATATCGTCGATGGCTTTCCATAGCAACGTGCCTTCGTCTGTTTCGATGTACACAAGATAGCGACGCTTGTTGTATTTTACAAATGCTCGCTCATCTTCTAGTATGGCGGAGACCTTCCCGTCCCCAGCCCTCATGCCTATGTAGTAGGCCATAGCGTCTTTCGGGTCACGCCCGATGATGATCTTCCTGATAAGTCCTTCGTCCATTATTGAATTAGTTTCCCGTACACCAGCTCAAACCCCAGACCGTAACTCAGAGAATACAACAGCGTTCTCTTCACAAATGGTTTCCATCCTTTGGTCCGTGGTCCTAAGCAGATCGCGGTGGTTATCATTAAATTTCTTCCTGCCACCGTAGCGTGATAGCCATCGGTTGCAGCTACAAATATAGTGCTAGATCCTGTAAAAGCCTCACCCTGAGCTGGATCTCCGTTCATGTACTTGTTCCTCCAGCTTAGCTCTGGGTCCCAGAACTGTGGGTTGGCGTTGGGGAAGGTGTTCTGAAACTCGTGGTAGTGGAACAGCAGGTCTTGGTTCACTCCGTTCAGGGCACCAGCCAAGAACATAGACGTGACAGGGAGTATCTCTTTGCGCCACTTCATGTCTGTCGGGTAGTAATCTCTGTACTTAGACTCTATCTCGCCTGAGGCTAAGTTAGCTACGCCGCCAGCCAACCATACAGCCCCTATGCCTTGTGTTGGACCATCGGTATAAGTAATTAGTGCTAACCCACTGAGAGTCAGGAAACTACCAGCGGCATACTTGCCTTCGTGTGTGTTGCCAGTATCAAATCGTAGCTGCGCGTTGAGAGTTCCGCTGATGGCGACCAGCAAAAGGAAAAGGTATTTCATTAGTTAAGGGATATGCCTAGCCCATCGAGAAGATCGCCTAGGTCTGGATTGTCGTTACCGTAAGCCTCGTCCATAATCTCTTTGATTACTTCGAGCTCTTGCTTGCTGTCTACATTGAAGCTGTACATAGACCGCATGTTGACGTGACCGAACTCAGCCTCC
>Ga0208898_1001300_pt1 | contig 16751 bp, 20 predicted proteins | sample VirMetDEL_Mar_4_FD_184513 | JGI IMG/M metagenome (GOLD analysis project Ga0208898, IMG submission 184513) | Aqueous microbial communities from the Delaware River and Bay under freshwater to marine salinity gradient to study organic matter... | ecosystem: Environmental > Aquatic > Marine >...
CCAAAAGTTCTTAATCGTAAATTATTAACAGAGTTTGCTTTAGCATAAATACTTAAAGTACCAACATTTGAAGATGTTGGATATTGAAATAAATATCCTTCCGAACTACTATCTAATAACCACGCATCGCTTGAGCCATCATACCCTGATTGCCCTCCCGTAATAGTTGCGCTTGATATACCCCAACCTGCTTGATTAAACCCATTACTTTGCAACAACAGATTCTCTCTACCCTTCTCAATTAACCCCTCACTATTAATTCTTGTTGCCGCTAAGTTTGATCCACGACTAAAGGTGAAATCCCCATCGCCATTAGTTGGCTTGGCACTATATAACGTGCCATCTTTGTAGCCCGATGGTATTTGTATTAATGATGCTTTATTTAATAAACTCATTTTGTTAATTCTTGTAATTGGTCATTGGTTAAACGTGTAGGGAATAGGATTGTTTGATAGTTATCTGTAATGTTATCTCCTGCACTAAATCCTGCTAAATGTATTTCACTCATTGCTCCAACGCTACCGCTTGTATCAAGAACTTCTTGTACGCCATTTATGTACAAAGCAAAATCATTCTGCTTGTAAGCGAATGCAACCTTTAATAAGGTTTCATTAGCAGGTGTTTCAGTATGAAAAAACTGATTTGAACCATTGTCAAACAATCTAAAAGCAAGAGTTGTGTTTAATCTATATATGTTTAGATATGATGAACCCGATGAGTTTTGCATAGCAAAGAATGAAGCATCTACACCTGCATCGCCTTTGTTGTTAAACATAAATTCAACAAACAACGTACCCTCCGTTTGCCCTATCAACTCACTTATTCCCGTTTTAGAACAACTATCTTGCACTCTGGTCGTGCTTGTTCCGTATGAATTGATGTATGATGAAACGTAACTTCCAGCCTCAATCTGTAAACCATAACAAAAAATATGCTCACCACTTACTCCGTTATAAACTGGTAATCCTCCCGTATAGGATGGTGAATCACTATCGCTCAATCCAAAAGTTGCGTCAATCGTTCCGCTTGTATGCCCTCCCGTTATTTCTATGCGATACCATCCATTGGCGTATTCAGTAACATTATGCGACCACGTTACACCGCTTCCAAATGTGTTTGTATCAACTACGCTTCCATCGTTTAAATCAACGAGTACAAAATATCTATTGACAAAGCCATTTGTAACACCTCGCAATCCTGCGTATCTACGACTTCCTTTTTTAATAAATCCACTGATTGCGTAATCACCTGCCGTACTTACTCCCGTTTTTTGACTACCTAAATAATGAAATGCAGTTGATGTGTCCTCACTTACTTTAATTGCGTTATCTACGCCTTCGGGCGATGTTGCCGCATTGTTTTCGTATGTTGTACCACCATTATTCCAATCACTTGAATTTGCGTATTCCGATTGTGGCAATAGTTGTGTGCGACTCGGCTCAAGCAAAAGACTTGGGCATCCTCCTCCGCTATAATCTACACGAGGTACGTCATCTGTTATGCCCTCATAGACTGCCGTTGTTGTTGTCTCAATGTAACTCTGAGCGACTAAGCCCTCGTTCAGCATAGCGTCTTGAATGTAGATAGTGCCTGCTGTTGTGCTGTCATCTCCCCCATCAACATTAGCAGGATAGAGCCTAAAGAATTGATTAAATGGATTGTTTATTACAACACTAATTCGCCACCAATCATTTCCTGCTGATTGAATTGATGAATGAATAATTGCAGACCCTTCCTCTCCTTTTTCTCCTGTTGTTAGGTTAAACCAAGTTCCTTCACCTCCACCACTTGGGCCTATTGAAACCCAATTTAATGTACCTGCTTTAGCGTACACACTATGTGTTACTACACCGCTTTGTGTAATAGACTGATTTAATCTTGAGTACGCACTTGTAGAGCGTGTTACCTCCCAAGCATCGTTAGTTCCATCATATCCTGATTGTCCACTCGCAAGTGTTACACCTGACTTCGCCCAAGTAGTATTAAACGTATTCGATTGCAACAACAAATTACCCCTCTCTTTTTCTATCAACCCAGCCGAGTTAACCCTTGTTGCCGAACTCCCTCTTGTAAACGTCATATCGCCCTCTCCCGTGTCGGGAATAGCACTATACACCTTGCCCTCTTTTGTGGCGGTTGGTGCTAAAACTAACGACGCTAAATCTAACAAACTCATTTCAGTGATCTAATTGCGGTTTTAAAACAATTTTGAGATTCAGCAACCCCTCCATCGGTAGTTACTCTCTCTTCGTAATTATACCAAAAATCATAGCCGGGTAGTCTAAAGCTATTCAATGTACAAGCCATAGAGTCTATAGTACCGCCATCAGCCTCGACTCTATCTTCGAAGCTGCGCAGTAGTTGATAGGCATCACCCTTAAAGGTATTTAGCCTAGAAGATATCCCAGCGTTACTGATCATTAATAACCGATTACAGCTCCAGAAGAAATTACAAATCCAGTAATCTTTTTACCTTTTCCAGCCGGCAAATAAGTTCCTTGCTGAAAGGTTACGCTAGTCATTCCGCGATCAGACAATACGTTAGATGCAGATTGATAGTCTGGTGTTACTGTAAAGCTTGTAAATACTGTATCTTCTTGAACTACTAATGCATCGTAGCTAACGCTAGTTACCGTGGATGCGCTGTGGTATTTAAATCCGTCAGCACCAGCAACGATATCGATTGAAGGTGTTTGGTTGCTCATGGGTACGAATATATCACACCCCTAAAAAAAAGTCGTTACATTTTACGAGTGGTATCTACCAACCGCATAGTACTCAGTGCCATCGCTCATTATAGTTATCGACTCCCATAATGAATTAAATGAATAACTAGGAGCGCTATCAATAGTTCCGCTTAGCTGTACGTTGTGTGATGAGGATATTTTCTTAAATATATACTTACGTCCTTTAACTAGACTAGCAGATGGTAGAGTTACGATTACATTTTCAGCCGTCGTATCGCACACTATTAATTCAGCACTTACATCCAAATTATGCGTACCTCCAGTCAATGACTGAACCTTGCCCATCTCTTGCACGTTCCACTCAAGCGTATCTTCCGTCGCATCATAAACGACAACTGGATTGAAGTAAGTGTCTATGGTTGGCTGTGTAGTTGGCGTATCCGGGGATAGCCTCATGATATCAGTCGGTAATGATTCGTCAAAGTTGCTGACTGAGTCGCGGAGTAGATTTACTTGACTTATGGCCCTAGATATAGCATCGTTTTGTTGGCCATCTCCAGTTTCGTCTGTAAAATCCTCACTATCTATAGTTTCTACATCTTCAATTTGTATTTGCAAAAGCTCCATATCCCATTGCTCACTCTGGGCGTTGAATGTGCCTCCATTGAATATGTATTTTTCTTCATCAAAATTGGGTACTAGTATTGGATAGTAATCGCCATCATCTATTAGCGTGACCTGAGCTAACTTAGGAGCGTATATGTAATTTTTTAGTTGGTAATCAGCCCATACTTGTGCTGTTAATTCAGATCCTGAGTTTGTGTCAGAATTCCATATAGTACCTACTCCCTTTATTGTATTTCCAGTAAATTCATATCCATATATCGTATCGTATTCAAACTCTTCTGTAGCTGCCGCGTTTTCGGGATTGCTGTTTGGAGCTGTAATCGGCCTATGGTCGGTTTCCATAAAGTATAACACACCACGGAAAGATTGTTGGTTTTGAACTGTTTGCGTTTGAAAGTTCCAAGTTATATTACCTAAGTCTATATCTAATGTAATTTCATCTCCAGATGCTGGGGGTATAAATGTTCTTTCAAAATCTGCAATCAGTTCATCTTGATGAGGATTTAGCGAGTTAACTTGTGAAATATCTAATCTTACTTGCTCGTAAAAAGGTATAGATGTCTTGCCAGAATCCCAAGTTTGGCTGATATAGTTATAATGCTTATAAGTACCGCCACCTTCATCTATGTATATTCTGAAATTCAAAAGAATATACGCTTGTCTAGGCATATTAGTAGTAGGTCTACTAGGAACGGGGCAACGCACAACAGCCTTGGCAATAACCTTTCTTTGTTCGCTTGCGACATAACCAACACTAGGAGTAGTTAAAGTCATTGCGCCAGTATTAGCAATTGGCTTAACAAGCCTATTAAAAGCCATCCTAGTGAAAGTTTGCTTTATGCTTCTTACAGCTGGCTGGTGTGTAAATATAGGAAATGCCTCAAAAGCTGGCCTAGTATTAGTTCCTATAGGGTATTGAGGTAGTGTTGATATTTTATTTGTATATGTCCCATCTGTTCCATATTCAGCAGAATATATCTGATTTCTAGTTGCGGCATCTATTCCGTTATATATCCAAAAATATCTATTTGTATATATTAGCCTAGATGAACACATTCTTAAAACCCTTTCTATTGCTGTCTTGCAATCTACAAACAAAGGAGACCTATTGTCTGGCAAGCTTTGCTCCATGAAATCAGTCAAGTCAGTAATAACACTACTCATGTTAATTTCAAAGAAATCCAATCTATGCAAAGTACCAGTAGGTATATGCTCACTAGCATCCATTAAATAATGGCTAGCTTCTCCCAAGTGATTATAATAGGCCGGTATCTGAGTTAGCGCCAATGACTGCCTAATTAAATTAGTGATAGATAGTCTTAATGGGCCGCTAGTAGACCCAAACCACTCGCTTTGAACATAAAACCTATCTAATAAAGCAAGACCATCAACAGCGGTAACGGTATAAGTCGTATTCTTTTCTGGCCTACGCTCATACTGCATTCCATCTGGAATGATTCTACCAACATAATGAAGTACAGAATTTTTATATATTATTATTGCTGGAGTTCCTTCATTTTCTACAGCTAGGCTACGAAAAAATGTATGATCATCGGTATCGCTAACAATAAACTGGGCTTGTACTCTAGAGTTCATTATAGGATTCTCCCAAAGTACATTGCCTTCGCCTTCGTAATCTATGGTAAATCCTTGAGAAGCCATTGGGAGTGTTTTGCCTCCTATAGCTTGATTTAAACACTCAGAACCCTCAACAACTCCTCCATCTGCTTCCACTCTGGCAATATATTGATTTACGGACAACCCGGATGGTTCATCCCATAGCTCTACTCGGAATTCTGTTCCGCTTATTGTTTTAGTAATACCGTAATATCTTTCCATTATCCTCTGGTTCGGTCTTTTTCGTACCTTGACAAAACAAGCGCTAAGTCTCTACCGCTAACTCTTGTTTCTGCAATATAGCCACCTTCGCTCATACCTCCACCAATCATATTTTTTAATTTATCTAACGGGGCAATGACCTCAGGATTTGTGCTTGCTCCCGGATACTCACCAACAAGGCCTAATGTAGGCCCGCTTACAATACCTCCATCCGCGAAGGCAACTCCTTTGTTTATCTTTGATCTAACAAACGCAGCGGCAGCAACCGCAGCCACACCAGCAGCAACTGCTAATAACGGATTTGACGCTAGTGATTTTTGGAATGTTTCAACAGCAAGACCAGCCGCAATAAGACCCTTACCTAAAGACTCTAAGAAGTCAGCAACAGTAACCAACATAGCGCTTTGAAGCTTAGACATATTAGATTGACTTTTTTCTAATATCTTAGCCTCATTCTCCATCAATTGCTTTTTGGCTTGCAATTGCTCTAATTGGCTTTTAGTGGCGTCTTGCAATGAATATTTAAGCTCTTCATTTTGCTTTTTGAGGATTTCTATATCCAATTCAGCCATTTCTGAAGTTTGCTCAAAGGCAGAAGAAAAAGCATCGCTGAGAGCGTCCGCAATATCTCTACCAACCTTGCCGAATTCCCTTGATACTATAGATCCTATTTGTACTGCTGTTTGTTCAGCATTTTTTACACTATTTTTTGATTGCTTTTCTTCAATCTTATTTATTTGATTCTTTAGCTTTTCTCTTAAAGCAATATCTTTAATACCAGAAGCCTCTAAGGCTCTTAGCTTTTCTAACAACCCTTCCTTCTCGACTACTAATAATTGACTTTGGTATTGCTTCTCAGTTATTAAGTCTTTATCTCTAGCTTTTTTTAAGGATTGATTTATATCTGCATTTGTCCTATCTGTGATAGCAAAAGACCCCTCAAGCAAGTCTTTTCTTTGGTCGTAGGATAGCTTATATGCATTAATTTCAGCATTTGTATCCTTGTCCCTTGCAACTTGTAATCTAGCGCTCTTGCTATTCTGTAATTTTATTTCTTCAAGAGTTTGATTTCTCAATAACTCAGTGACTTGGCTAGCACTTAGATTTTGAGCTTGAGCAACTTGCAATATGCTTGATCTCTTTATAGCTAAAATCCTTTCCTCGGAAGCAATAGCAGCCCTTTCTTTTTCTTCTTCTGTTTTTAAGAATTTCTTCTCTTGCTCTGCCCTTAACCTTTCTTCTGCAATTAGTGACTTAGATATTTCATTAACTGCTTGTTTTGCAGTTTTAGATTGTTTTTCTTTTGATTTAGCAGTAGATTCAGAAAAGCCAAATATTTTACTTTCTATGGATAATGCGGTTTCTAGCGCAGAAGTAAATTGTTCTTGATATTTGGCAATTTCTTGTTTTATGTCAGATATTTTTTCATTTTTATTTTTAACACCTGACTCTAAGTTGGAAAGATCTCTAGTTAATGATACATTTTGAATTCCAAACTTAAATATCCCTTTGCTGAAATTTTGTATTTCTTCAAATATTCCAACATTTTCATTCAAAGTAGAATTTTGAGCATCAATTAACTGTTTCGTCTTCTCCGTTATAGCGCTAGAGAATGCCTCAGCCAAAGCTCTAGCCTTGATTGCTTTTATTTGTAATTGCGTTTGGCTAGTTAATGCTCCAGTAGCCTTAGCTTCAGCAAAGGTTAATTTTGTTAAACTTGGTACTAATTTTTGAAGCTCTCTATATGCAGATTCTTTTGTTCCTAAAGATTGATTACTATCATCTATTACTGATGTAAGAGAGTTTATTGAAGATGCTTGATTAAGAAAATTAACTTGCGCTTCTTTCTGTATGTCGTTTAGGCTTTCTTGATTCTCTTTTAACTTATCTGCGGCTCTTGATGATTCCAAATAGGAATTTACCAAATATCCTAAGCCAGTAACTAATGCGCCAATTCCTAGTCCAGATATAGCTGTTTTTAAAACACTTACACTCCCAGCAGCGTTTCTAGTTGCTAGGCTGAACAAACCACTAGCCGCAGCACTCGCCTTTAAGAATAATTGGTTCTCCCTAAGCCTAAGGTTGTTGATTGAAACAACAGCATTGGTAGCTGCAAAGGTTACATTTAAAACCTTCATAGTATTACGAAGTGATTCGTTCTCAGAATCCATAAGTAATACCGCACCGGTAACAGCCGTAAGCGTCCTTGACATAGACTCAAGGGCTGATTGATTATCTTCCGCTGCTAATCGAGAGTTGGCTAGGTTGGTTTTGTTATCTCTTAATGATGTATTTAATTCATTTAATTCTCCAGTAGCAAATCTTATTTGATTTCTGTATGCTTTTATTTTATTCGCATTATCTTTATATGCATCAGAACCTTTTTTTAAATTTCGCTGTGCTGCTATAAGGCTATTTAACTTAGATTGGAGTTTAATTAGTTCTTCTTTTTGTTGTAATATTTTTTCATTTGTCTTGTTAATATTGCCTCTTAAATCTCCCCCAAACGCATTATTCATGCTTTGGTTTATCTTATCAGCAGACTGCTTTATTTTTCTTTCTCCACCACTTACAACGCCAATGGCATTTTTCATGCCTTGCTTCAATTTCTGTATGGAAGCGGATAATATTACTTTTAATTCCTTAAACATTTGCGTACATTATTAAGTAGTCTTGAACAACCATAAATAAACCTTGCTCGTCCGCGTCATCATCTTCGTCCGTTATCTCGTTTTGAAAAGATATATTTTGAACTAAAACACTATTAAACGTATTTGGTACAGTAGCGTTCATTACATCCCTGACCGAATCAGCCAATTCATAGGCAGCGGTAGCTGTTTCAGAAACAATAGTAATCTGCACTCTAGATTCGTCGCTTTTGCTATATTCTTTTTTAGTATCGTTAGATACCCTAGAAATCTGCGATAGGACAATAGCTGGTAAAGAAGAACCCTCAGGTATCCTCTGAGGGTATATACTGGCTGTAATGCTTTCGTCTTCGGATAGTAGGAAGTAAACGGCCTTAATCGCCTTCATGGTCGCAATTTATCAAAAACGTCCTTATATTTTGTTACAACTTCTATAACATTCAATTCGGTTTTCTCCCATTCAAAAGTTATGAGATCCTTTGGCTTAATAGCTCTACCTTTCTTTGCATGAGGAGATAAAATAATTGTAGCAAGCCATCTAGTTCGCTCCCAATCATTTCTAAATTGTTGTGTTTGAGCATTTCTAAGCCCTTCAAGCTTTATTCTAAAATACTCAGGCAAATAAATATCTAGGCAATCCGGGGTCATCCCCAATTCACCAAATGCAATCTGTTTTATTTTAAGCCAACTAAGCGGCTCGGAAGCCCCTACTTCTTCGCTTTGGCTGCTCCCTTCGGTTGAAAAAAACCGGTAACGCTTTGCGTAAATCCATCAATAGCTGGCTGCAATTCTTCAAAAGAGCTAATAGCTTCTGCTATCTCTTCGCTTGAATGAAATGGGCTTTTCTTGCTTTCTTTTTTCATGCCGCTTGCAATCCCAAAAAATGCGCAATCACGTGCAAACTTCATAGATTGTGCCATGTCTTGGTTCTCTTGCAAGGCGTCAAAATCCATCATCTTGTTTTCAGCCATGATGCGCTCAATTGTAAGCATTGAAAAGAACATCGGATATTCTTGGCCGTTAATTTTAATATTCATATGGCAAATATACAACAAAAAAGAAAAGGAGGCCGAAGCCCCCTTAACTCAATCAAATGAATATAAAAACAAGTATTATTAAGCAGTAGCAACTGTTAACGCGCCAGAACCTTGCAAAGAGCAAGAGAACGTAGAAACGTCATTAACTGGAGCATTCCATGCAAAACTAGTCATTACAGCTGATCCAGACAACTTTAAGTCACCAGTCACATCAGAAGTCATAACAACAGTGATTTCTGCACCAGCGATAATGTCATCCAATAGGTCTTTAGGAGAGTGACCAGTTGTTGATCCATCCTCCTCAAAAATACCTTCAGCAGACATTGTCCAAGAAGACAATCCAACTAAAAATTCTTTGTAATTACCTCCATCTTTGTTTGTCGCATCGATGGTGTCTTTTGTTAACTCAAAATCGGTACTTGTTAAGTTTGCGACCTTGGTTAATGTTCCCGATACATCCTTGTATAAGGCAATCAGAGTTCCGTTTACCAATCCAGTAGTAGCCATATTATTTTTGTTTTAATTTGTTTTCTACAATTTTACTTATTCCTTTTAGTATATTCGTTACAATTTGCTTTCTATTAGCATCAACCACGGGCCTAAAGAATGGCGCTGGTTTGAGCATACCTCTATAATACCCAGCCTTAGTGTAACGATCTACCGTTCCGTATTCAAATGCATAAGCCAAGTTAGCGTTTGCGCCTTCAGAGTAATCTATACCAACCATTACAGATGAAGGGTATTTTGCACCCTTATCTATGGCTGCTATATCCCTTCTTATAAACTCAGCCGGAGCAGCAAATCTTAATTGGTCAGATAATTTATCCCCCTCTATAAGCAATACCTTCTCTTTTATTTCTCTACTAGGTAGCTTCTCGATTTTCTGCAAGTCCTTGACTAGTTTCTTAAAATCATTCACTGCTTACACATTGTAATTTTAGATACATCTTACGATCAATCTCGCTAATCGCTATTATATTGTAATCTTCTCCGTCATGCCTAATTCTGTCTTTAACAGTCATAGCCATATACCTAACATATATAGTTAAATTCTGCTTATTCTCCCATTTATCGGCATTTACATCCTCAGAACCTTGATTGTAATCAATTCTAGCGTATAAATCACTATTTTTTGTCCAAGTCTTTATAGCTTCGCCATATGCATTTTGAGCGCTTGTATAGCGCCATAATTCTACCAATGTATCAAATCTGCCAGCATTCATTATGCGAATGTGCTTATTTTATGCTTATCTAACAAGAATTCGCTATTTTTTGGCATTTCAGTCACATTAGCCCCTACGATTATATTTTGTCTATTATCGTAATACTGCGCTATCATAAGCATACAAGCCATTTTCAGAGATGCATCAAAATCGTTAGTGCCAAAACCCTCTGTTACTTCTACAACATATTTTGTTTCAGCATCAGTCAAGTCAGAAGGCAAGCTATTCAAGTATATATCAATACCAAAATTAGATAGAGGCTCAGGCTCATCAATCCAATCAGTAAAAACAGTAAGAGCGTTGTCGCTACTTACATAATAAACTTCTTCAACATCAATAACTCTAGAAGGCACTCTAATGTAATTACCAATCAATATTGGCGTTCCATTTAAAGGATTTATTGTGGCTGGTTGACCAACCAATTCTTCAAAACCATAGCGCACTATACTCTCTCGTACCTCATAGCCAACATAATGACTAGCCATATCTAAACTCATCGATATAAGAGTCGATATATATGCATCGTCAGCACTACTAGTCACCCTTAAGTGTGTTTTAGCATCGGCAACAGATATGTAATCAGTATCAGAGTTAGCTCGTGATACTATGCGCTTACCGGTAATCATTTCTTCTTAGCTGTTGTTTTTTTAGCTGGTGCTTTTTTAATTTCTTCGCAATAGCCTTCTTCCAATAGCAATTTAGCTTGCTTATCGTCTATTTCTGCTACATCTCCAACATTGTAAGACAAGTTGAACGCAATTGGAAACTTTATAAATTTCACTTTCATAATTAGATCCTAGGGCCAGCAATTAAGTGACCCTAGGCATACGGCTTGACCCCCGTACGGGTTATTTTGGTTTAGGCATCGATATCCTTACATACTGCAAACGCCTCAGGGTGAAGCAAGTTTACGTCGATGTAAGCATTCAATATCATGTTGGTTAAACCAGCAGTTGCTCCGCTATAAGGATCAACAGTCAACTCCATACCACCCCAAGAAGCGATAGCAAGTTTGCTGAAATCTCCAAAGATAAGAGCAGATAAGTCAGTAGCAGAACCTTTAGAAAGGTCGCTAGGTACGTTAGTTGTAACAGCCATGTTGTAACCGTTCAACTCACCCATACCACTCTGAAGGATGAAGTTACCTTCAACACCAGAAGCTTGACGAGCAGTAGTCTGCATAGCAGCCTTAACTAATGGGTTAGTCAAGTAAGCTTGACCCATTGCGTTGTCAGCCTCAACTTCTTTCATTGCGTTAACAACGTCAGCCCAAACGATAGCAGCACCGTTAGCGTTAACAGAGTTAGTAGCAGCTCCACCAGCGAAGATTACGTTAGTAGAAGAGTTACCAATGATACCAACCGGCTCGTTAGTTCCACCACCTTTGATCGCAGCTTTTTCCAACTCTTGAGCCATAGATTGAGCAAGATAGTTACGAACGTAAGCATCGATGCTATTAGAAGACTGATTAAGTAACTGGTTAGAAACTTGGATGTAAGAAGCCAAACGCTTTGGAGAAAAAGTCACTTTAGAGAAAGCTGGGCTTTTCTCAGTAGCAGTTCCGTTCTCAGTGTTCCATCCAGCAGCTGGCTGAGTGCTAGCCTTTGGAAGGTCAAGATTTCCAGTAAGGTTATCAAAACGAGTTACTCCAAGACCATCTAAAACAGTGTTTGGCAACAATACGTCAATGATGCTTCCAACTTCAGTAGCTACGTTTACACCACCTTCAGAACCGTTAGTTCCACCAGTTGCGGTCATGTCACGCTTGAATGCGTCAGAAGGAATCAATAAGCTGTGAGCGCTTACAGATACACCAGCACGCTGAAACTCTTCAGCAGCCTCTCTGTGCATTTCGTACTCAACGCCATCGCGTCTTCCGCTAGCAGCTTGCTCAACCGCACGCTTGAAGCTGTACTTAGATGCCATTTCGCTACGCTCTTTCTTCTCGCTAGTAGAAGCAGCACCGAAAACCGGAGCAGCAGCAGCTTTTTCAGCAGCACGCTTTTGCAATTTCTCTAAAGTTTCAACTTCAGAACCGATAGACTCTAAACGAGCATCGATATCGTTGAAACGCTTTTTTTCGTCTTCAGTCATCGAACGCTCTTCAGTGTTGATGCTGTTTTGTAGGGCGTTCAATTCATCAATCAAACGGCCTTTTTCCTCATGTAAGGCTTTAATTTTCATGGTTTATTTATATTTGGTTTTAACTATGTTTATTAGTTCGTGATCGTTACTCTTCTCTTCTTTTACTCCGTCAATTTCTTTTAATTTACGTGCAGCCCATTCAATACCAGCATCTCCACCCCATGCATCCCACATAAGCCCCCCACAACCTTCGTCGTAAGGTACATCTTTGTTTTGCTGATGGCGCTTAAATGCAGACATTCTAGCAATAGTATCTCTTGATAATGGCTCTTTATTGGCTAATTGCCTAGCTCTCTGTTTGCCTACATCTGTTCCGCAATCTCCCCAGCCATTCTCTTCAGCCCAATCTAAAGCTCTTTGAGCGTTGTTAGATGCGGCCTCAGGATAATCTGTGTAACTATCTGGCTTAGTTCTTAAAATGCTTCTAGCCTCTGAGATAGTATCTTGATAAGCTGGATATGTTACCGGAGATACATCCATTAATTCTTTTATCTTACGAATAACGTGAGTAGAATTATCTCCGTACTTATCGCTTTTCTCCCAAGTGTAATCCTCAATAGTAAAAGCAAAGCTACTCTGCGTAATATCCCCACGCATAATGCTTCTTGCTACTTGCTTGTGTAATGGATTTTCGTAGTCTGGCTTCCAAGTGTATTCGAGGTTGCCATCTCCGTTAACCCATACACGAGCTGTGTTTGACTTTGTTCTTCCCAAGATGGCATCTGCATCGTGGTTGAATAATACTCGTACATCATCTTCTAATACATTTTCAAATGCACCCGGTTCGATGCGCTCCTCGAAAAAACGCAAGTCCGTAGTGGAATTTACAACAGCAGCAATACCACCAAACTCCTCAGGCATCCCTTCGCCTTCGGATCTGTAGTTAATTTGCCCTATCGCTCTTTTAATTATTTCCATGTGGATTGTTAATTTTATTTACCTGACTCATTAAATGCGCAATCTTCGCATCCATAAACTCACCAAATTGCTCTTGAGGTATTAAATTACCTTCAGCGTAATACTTATCTCCACCATCAAAACCATTAGCATCTTCAAACGCTCTAGCTTCGTTAGGAGAGAGCCAACCGCCTCTGATTCCTTTATTATAAAAATCTGCGCGATCATTGGCGCTGGCCCTCAATAGGCTATTAAAGTTAAATTTATAATAGTAATAAGGCTTATCTATCTCTTGTAGTAGTTTTCTGTGCAATTCTTGCTCTATATTCTTACAATAAGCCATAAGTGTACGAGCATAGAAATCTTGATAATCTTGCTCTACAGATGATTTAATTCCGTCTTTTGCCCCAATCATTGATGCTGGAACACCAAAAATACGCGCAATCTCTTCAGCACTAAATGATCTTGACTCTAAATATTGAGCTTCTTGAGGAGATAAGCTTAGTTTTTCCATCTCAACCCCGCTTGGAAGTACAGTAGATCTTCTATTTCCATCAATAACATCATCTAATGATTGTCTTAATGGATTAGCTTGAGCTTCGTCAATTTTACCAGCAGATTTCAACAAAAACTTCAATGTTCCATTTTTGTAGACAGCAGCGCTGCTCTTTATTGCTGCTAAATCAATACCCAGTGTTTCAGCATGAACTTGAATTGGCGATTTGCCCTTTAAAACATTCTCCATAGATAGTCCTTTAAAATGTAACATATCTACAGCAGAAACCAAATTAGGGAATCCTTCTTGTTGTACCTTATAAAACAATTCGCCATCTACCATGTAAGGCGTGACATTATTCGTCTGTATAGGATGCATCTCGGTAGGTATAAACCTACTATCGCGATTGATAAAAGCATAAGCATTGCCTTGTAACACAAGCTGACTAACCATCCACTTAAAGAAATCGAACTTTGTTTGGTAGCTATTAGGCTCGTTACAAACAACATTGCTATAATGACTATAGACTTGCTTGCGGTTATCCTCATCCTCATAATATAATTTTAGGTCTAAACCGGCAACTCCATCAGATATAACTCGAACACAAGCATGAACCGAAGCTATAGACATAGCCGATTCAGCATTTACGCTCTGTCCGCTAGTAGTCTGTTGACCAAAAAGCGACGATAAGCTTTTAATTAGCCAATCACTAGGAGCGCTTAAGCTTGATCTTTTGTTTGTTTTAAAAAGGTTTGATAGAATACCCATCGATGCAATATTAATTTAAGTTAATTTATATGGTGTTACATTTTACCCATCTAGAAAGCGTAGCCCTAAAGACTCCGTAGCTAGAATATTTATACGAACCGTATCTTTTTTTATACATTTCTTCACAATACCAATAAGCATCTTCGTACTTATCATGAAATGGTAAGGCATTATAATAAGCCCTTATGAAATCGTCGTGGTTATATAGTGGCATTCCTTTCATATACTTAAGAACCAAAAATCTTCAGACTGCTCCGATTGAGCCTCTTGAAGATACGTACCCAAGGCCATAACTATACTTACCGGGCCATCGACCTTATCACCTGACTTTGCCTTGTCTATTTTTATATTATCACTAGGGTCACGCTTTAGCATGACATTTCCCATCATCCATCTAGTAACTGGGTTGCCATCATGGAATATGTCTATTTTATTTACCCTTCTCTCTAATTCCTTTGTTGGGGCAGACATACTTCCAAAACCTTGACCAAATGGATACATCGTTATGTTGTCGCTAACTAAATCATTCACTATTTGTGTTGCATTCCATCGGTCATATGCAATTTCTTTTAATTCATACTTTTCAGCCAATTCTAATATCTTGGCTCGTATAAAATCATAATCTGTTACATTTCCATCTGTTGCTGTTATAAATCCATCTCTTACCCAATCTCTAATAGCGTCACCTTGCTGGTCATTTCTACGTTTCACATTGTCCTCTGGTAGCCAATACCAAGTCTTAATTATTTTGCTTTCTGGCCAAAATAAACTTAGCGCGCAGAAGTCACCGGTAGTCGCAAGGTCTAATCCCCCATAACACGTACCCGTAGGTTCTGCCTCGTCTATGCATTCCATCCACTTATCGTCAGGAATCCAAACGTTGGCTGTGTCTGTCCAAACATTAAGCAATTTTGTCTTAAACTCAACTTCCTTGTGCGACAACTCCAATGCCTCTTGTAATCCCTCTTCTAGCTGTCTTGGATTTACAGAAACCTTCCAATTTGGGTTGGCTTTCTCCCAGTTAGTTGGGTCTTTCCAATCATCTCCTTGGTCAAGCGTGTAGATCACGCTAAATAAAGCATCATCATTAATTCCTCCCTCTAAAACTTTAGTGCAATATTGCCTATGTCTATAGCAAGCTGATTCCCTATTGAATCCAGCAGTTGTAATTACAAATAACAATGGCTGACTCCTAGCCCCCATAGAGTTACGTATTACATTATACAACTCATCATTTGGATGCGCATGATACTCATCAATAACAGCCATGTGAGTGTTTAGTCCGTCTTGCTTACCCGGATTCCACTCTAGAGGTCGGTACACCGACTCTCCATAATTAATACGTCTATTGTTAACTGAGTTATAAACTTGTACAGCTTCTGACAGCCAATCTGTCTTTTTGCAAACCCTTGCGCCCTCAGAAAAAACCATCATGGCTTGATCCAGCTTAGTGGCTGCGCTATATACTTGAGATGTTTCTTCCCCATCGGCCAATAGACCATATAGCATTATAGCATTGCTAAAAGTTGACTTTCCATTTTTACGAGGTACTTCCACATACGCCCTAGTGAATCTACGCAATCCGTCAGGCTTAACAAACCCAAAAAGATTTGCGACAACAAAATGCTGCCAAGGCTCTAGCTTAAAATTGTTGCCAGCGTAAGTGCCTACCGTGTGCGGAAGTTCTTCTATAAAGTTTACAGCGTGATCGTACAAATCCTCATCAAAGGAAATATCCGAGCGCTCTAAATCATTCAGATATCTCTGGGCTGCCTTCTGTATCCACTGGCAACTCTTCTTCTTCCCTTGAAGTATCGACTTTGCGTATGTTGTCGCGATGTTCAAATCGTTTTATTAAATCGTCAGCTAATTTTTCGGATCTACAAAATATTCCATCTTCAGATACTTCACCATGCTTATCTAAAGACTCCCACTTATTTTTGATTTTACACTGTACTAAGTACCCAGACTTATGTTCCAGTTTTCTGTATTTTCTTTTTGCCATTTTTTAGTAGTTCTAATTTGGTTACTTTAGCAACGGGAGCTTCGTATTTAGCCAAATCACTTATTCCAAGAAGCTTAACTATCCCTTGAGCGTTTTTGATAGCTTGGTTTCTTATTGCTACCCAAGGCGAAGGCATTTCTCCTCCAGTACCTCTTGTGGTTACCTTTCTAAAAGCAAGATTTGTACAAGCTTCTTCATACGTAGCCATCTCCACAGCAAAAGCCTCCAATAACTTTTGATCTGCAGAATTCCTTTTGTTAGGTAGTGTTTCAACCAATTCATCATATATTTCACGCTCTCTTTTACTAAATTTATCTAACATTTACAATACAAATATATAAAAAATCATCAAAAAAAATTTCTTGGGTGTGAAGAAGAG
>Ga0208898_1001301_pt1 | contig 16725 bp, 15 predicted proteins | sample VirMetDEL_Mar_4_FD_184513 | JGI IMG/M metagenome (GOLD analysis project Ga0208898, IMG submission 184513) | Aqueous microbial communities from the Delaware River and Bay under freshwater to marine salinity gradient to study organic matter... | ecosystem: Environmental > Aquatic > Marine >...
CCCGCTGCGATAATTTCATTACCGTCACCATCTACAATTGCTGGTGTAGAAACTACTGATAAAGAAGCTAAGAAAGTTTCAGTATCCATTTCATTTCCATCTGGTCCAGTTAATCTACCTGCGTTATCAGAACTAAATCCTGTAACACACATTTTTACACTTCTGAATGAACCATCAGCGGCTAAAGGTTGTGCAGTTAATGCAGTATTAACTTTTTCTCCGTTAGCGTTAAGAGTAACACCATAGAAACCTGCTCCTGCAAATACGATTTTCTTACCTTTAGATGCGTCATATAGTCCATCATTATAGAATAAGTCATATAGTGACTTCTCTAAGAATGGAGTGATAACTGTATCTTCGTTACATCCAGAAATTACACATTCTGGTAGTGATCCGTTAGCCGCACCATCTTTACCGTTCAAAGGAACTTGTGTAGATGATGTTTTAGGTACAAAGTAGAATAATTTTCCGATTGGCATGTTCATCGCTTGTACCGATACGATGTCATTAGCCAATAATTTTGAGAATACTCTTCGTACAATTGGGAATACCACTGTCTCGAATGAACCTGACGAACCTGCATCAGTAGATTCGTTAAGTAATGAAGACGCTTGGTTTTCGTACAATTGTGCGATGTTCTCTTTTACGTGACCTTTTAACCCTTCAAGGAAACCTAATTGGTTCCACTTAGAAATAGTTTTAGATCTGATTTGCTTTAGGTGCTCTAGTCCGATGTTTCCGACTTCACCTGAATTTAACAAATGTCCCATTTTTTTGTTATTTTTTAATTTTTGTTATTTTATTATTTTTATGAGATTCTTCTCATTAAATCTTTAATCGCAGTTATCTGTGGATCTACATAAGCAGTAGACTCATTTAGATTTTGCGACTTTGAAGACTCAATAGTCTTATTAACTTTCTTTTGTACAGACTCGTTAATTGGTTTCTTATTATCCAACTCAGTCTTAATTGTTTTGTATATGTTCTTAGACTCTTTAATCGACTCAGCATTGTCAAACCTTTTAAGGATATCCATTTTTTCTTTTTTCGTTGTCGAATGCTCAGTGAAGATTCTATTCACATACGCTAAGTTAGTGTTGAACAAAGCCACCTCATTAAGTTTGTCTTTGAATACATTAAGTGCTTTCTTATACTCTTCGTTTTTAGACTTCAACTCTTTGTATTCTTTCATTATCTTAGTTTCAGAAACTGTAGATGATTTTGGTTTTCTATTCACTAAAGGTTTACGAAGTTTTCTAGATTCGTCTCTTCTACCCACTTTCGCCCCACTGTATCTTTGTTTACCAGCGAACTTTCTGTGTCTTTGTAGTTTGTCTTCCTCTAAAGGTTCTTCATCACCTTCTTCCATGTGGTAACCTTCTTCATAGTGACCTTCTTTCATGTCATCCATTTCTTTAAACATTTCCATCATGTCAGAATTTTCGTCTAATTCTATCTCGTACATTACTTCATCCATATTTTCAGGATCTTCTTCTTCGTACATAGAACCAGAACCACATTCAGAACAATACTCACCTTCGTCCATAGAATCCCACATTTCATCCATAGATTCCTTAATGTAATACTCTGCTCCCGTTTCATTGTCTTTTAGATGGATACCATCTGCATCTTTTACAACTTCCACTTCATCATCGTCAGAGAGTTTTTTGAAAACTTTAACAACTTCGTCATCAGACGCACCTGTTAAGTCCATTACTTCTTCTCCTCCCATATCCATAGAAGGTAATTCTAAGCCTAACCCAATTTCATCTTCCTCTTCTTCTTCACCTTCACCAGCGTCTAAGTCTAGATCAGTGTCTAAGTCAAGTTCAATGTCGTCAGACTCTTCATCAGATTCTTCATCATCTAAATCTAATTCGATGTCTTCCACCTCATCAGATTCTTCATCTTCAAGATCTAAATCAACGTCTTCTTCTTCTTCATCATCGGACCCTTCAACTTCTGCATCGTCCACTAAATCCATCTCTTCTTGTTCAGAGACTTCTTTTTCTTCTTCTTCATCTTCCTCTTTCAAAGATGACTCAACGATACTTTCAAATTCCTTGGACATATGTGCCGCAAGCATTTCTTTCGTATTGGCTTTTAAGGCATCCTCTAAAGACTTTGCTTCTAGTAAAGCCTCTTCGATGATTGATTTCTTTTTTTCAGCCATTTTACTTTTTGTTTTTTTAATTGTTATTAATTATTATTTGTGCACTATATAGCGCATTTCTTAATAAATATGTTATATTTTCGAAAAGTGTTAATTATTTTACTAATCGAGTAAAAAATTATTTAAATTATCTTTAAGGATAGAATCTTCTTTTTTAGTATTAGACTCTGACATCTGTTGTTCTCTAGATGGTTCCTCACTATAAATCCAAGATCCCGGTGTAGATGGTGAGGTAACAATATCCCAACAAATTAACTCAAAGTCATCTTGTACCATATTCTTACCACCTTCTTTTTCCAAAGAACCTACACCTCTTGATGATACACCAATCTTTAAACCTTTTCTTAAATAATTCGCTACTCTGTCACCTTCACAAGATATGATTCCTTGATTTACGAATCCTGGTGACATAATGATTTCTAACTTACCCATAAGTACATTACCTTCCCACCAAAGGTCTACCACATTATGAGAAATTCTACTTACTGCGACAATAGATGATTCTGGGTGATCCGCCTCACCTAACGCTCTTTTTTCTTTAATAAGTTTAAGGTAGTTTTCCGCCTCTCTTCTAAGTATCGCTTCAGGGTATACTCTTTCATTTCTATTTTCAACCCCATATTTTTGCATAACCGCATAAACTATCAAAGGTTCCTCTATAATAGGTTCCCCTTTTGATAGTTTAGTCATTTCACTAATAAAATGTCGATTATCTTTTGGAGAAATGTATCCTGCGTCATATTCGATAAGAATACCTTTCTTCTTTATCTCATTCTTTTTTAATATTTCCATAATAATGATATACTTTAATTATAAATATATCACTATGTTAAAAAAATTACTTTTTTCTCTTATGGAAAGTAAAAACAGAATTGTTTTCCAAACAATTATTCACGACATCATAAATAATACTTTTAGTACTATCTATAATTTTTGGTTTGTTTAATGGATATTGTTTTTTTTGATAGAGTGTTATTTCACAGGACATAAAACTTCTTTTTTCTACTGATAGTCCTGAAGTTCTCATATCTAAATCTACAATGTATTTGTTATTGTAGTATAAATCTTGATCAAGATTGTTGTTTAATTTTTGTTTTATTTTTTTTCTTAAATTACTTAAAAAATATTCGTAATTTAAAGTATCGTCTAATTCTTCTAATTCTCCCCACGCACATAGATTAATATATAGACTTTTTGATTCTTTGTTGTTAACTGTACCAATCTTAGTTTTATAGTTGTCTAATAAATCTAATTTGATTTCTTTTCCTAATTTCATTTCTCATTTCTTTCATAATTTGTTATTTTAAAGTTTGTACATAATAATACAAAAATATTCGTGAAATGTCAAATTTGGACATAATAAAAAAACCCACTATAGTAGCGAACTTTAGTGGGTAATACATTGTCCGTAGACAATAACGGTCCTAATCCGTTTTCTTTATTATAATTTCCAACCCTTCTTTTTGATTAACGCCTCAATCTCTGCCAATCTATTTTTATCAACATCCTGATCTAACATTATATCTGAACCTTTAAAACCATTTTTAGTTAACCATTCCTTATATTCAATTTCATAGTCATTAAAAAATTCTGTTTTCATCCCAGGGTCTGAATATTCTTTACCCGCATTACCGCCTTCAATAAATTTAGAAATTAATACATTTTCTAAACTCTTAGCATCTGTGGATTGTTCACTAATAACTCTTTTTACAATTCTACGTAAATCTGTTTCCGTCAGATTAATTACTTTACCGTCTTTTCTAATTTTCATCTTATTATTATTATTATTATTTTAAATAGATTCTTTTAAATCATAAAATTTAGAAATGTCAGTACTGAAAGTATCTAAATTGAATCCTGAGTTTAATAACTTATCTTTAACTTTAAGAAGTTTATCTTTAAGTTCTAAATCAGATGATTCATTTAATTTTGAATCAATTCCATCAATACATTCTCTTTTTAATTTATTATAGATGTTTTCTTTATCTTCATTCGTACCATTAAGTACTGTTTTGATAATTTCTTTTTCAGATTCTGTAATGTTAGAATATTTAGAATTAAATTTGTTTACTGCCAATTTTGTTAATACACTAGGTGGTAAATCTATACTCTCTGTAACAACTTCTTCTACCTCTTCTTTTTCTAACATAGGTTTAACAATATAGTTAATTGATTCATTAATCTTTTTAATGTTAGAAGGTGTTTTTTCAGTATTAACTAAATAAGATACCTTATTATAAAATTCTTGATTTTCTTTTACTATTTTATTACCTTTAAGTAATTTAAGGAAAAACTTATTACCTTTTGTGATATGACCTTCATTTAAACCTTTAAGAAGTTCAATATTCTCCCTAACAAATTCTTTCGCTTCAACAACGTCATCAAATTTACTATTCTGTAAATTACTATAAATTAGGTATTGATTCTTTAGTGTTTTATTCTCTTTGATTGTTTTTAAAAATTTAGAAAATAACTTTTTTCCCTTTTCGTCTTTTTTAATTACAGACTCTACCACTAAATTTTTAAAGGTATCTTTAATATTACCAAAATTCTCCATGTTCTTTTTTATAAATAAATATTCTGAATTTATAAAAAAGTTCTATTTTATTAAATTATCGATTTCTTTTGTCATATCACTAATTTTGGAATTTAGTGTTTCAGTATCTTTTTCTACCTCATCTAAGTTAAAAACCCTTTCATCCTTATTTAAACTTTCCATAAGTCTATTTAAGTAAATTCCCTGATATTTCTTAACTTTCTCTTCGTATCTTCTTCTATCTTGTTCTAATAAAAGATTATCTTTTTTCTTTATTGACTCTTCAGTAGGTGCTGGTTCTGCAGCAGTTTCTTCACCACCCGTATCTGAACCAAATCCACCTAAATCTCCACCTGCTTCACCACCAGTATCTCCTCCGAATCCACCACCTGTGTCACCACCTTCTTCTGTACCACCCTCTGCGGATGCACCACCAGTTAATGCAGAGAAATCACCATATAATTTATCTACTCTATCAAAGATACCTGTTTTCTTAATAATGGTTGCAGTTTGTTCCATTTCTGCAGCCGCAGCTTTTTCTAATCTCTGTTGTTCTAAATCAGTTCTAATTTCTTCTTCAGACATTCCTAAGATTTCTTTCTTAGCCCTAGTCATTGACATTGAACCGAATCCATTACCAGCATCTGATACTGCGTCTTTGTAAAGTGTTACCTTTAACTGAGTTTGTTCAACCTTCAGCATCTCTGCTTGTGTGGATGGGTTATTCAACGTTAAAGTAAAGTTTTCTAACTCATCCTCCAACCCTAAAATATATAAGTGAATAATTGCAATCTTATTTAATTCTTGCAACATTGCTTGTTGGATTCTATTAATTGTCCTAGCAAATCTAATATCTTGTAACGCCAAATTTTTACCCTCACCATTAGCCTCCTCAAAACCTAAGAATGGTTTAGGAACTCTAAGTGCAGTAAACAATTTTTTCTGTAGATATTGAATGTCAGCAATCTCAGATAGGTTAGTTGCCCCAGGTAAAGTGTCTATTGGAGAAGGTGCGTTTGCATCTCTTACAGGAATAAAGTAATCTTGATCCTGTGCCATTTGATTATATCTAGTATCTATCTGTCCTGTGTTCTGATCGATAACTGGACTTCTTTTGAAGTTATTTGCAATGTTGTTAACATATGCGGGTACATCTTTCTCATCAATGTTACCGACAAATATTTTAAATATCCTTCTCTCAGGTGCTCTTGTTACTCTATATATCAACATCGCATCTTCAGAAAGTAATAATTGTTTCCATATCCTTCTCGCCTTCTCCAACATAGAAGTCCCATAAGGTAATCTTCTATCATCACCCAATAATCTAAAGTGTGCAATTTGCCAAGCATTAAATTCGATATCTCTTTGTCCCCATATAAACTTAACAGGGTTAAATTTATCTGTTTCTGCATTCATTGAGTTTTCACCGAATCCTTCATTTTCTTTTCTACTAATTTCAATGTTAGGTAATTGTTTAACACCTGTAATTCCTTCTTCACTGTCGATATTAAGGAATAAAAAGTCATCACCATATTTACAAACATTTCTTGTCCACATAGGTAATGATGTATGTATATCTAATCTATTAAAAAATAAGTCATCAAGTATTCTTCTAACTCTTCTACTTTCAGAAAATATGTTAATAACTTTGTTATCTGAATTTAATGTAGTAGATTCTTCCATCATAATATCTAATGCTGCTGCGATTTCAGGGAAAAACTCCATACCCTCAAAATCTGCGTAAGATGCCAATCTGGTTGTCTCATAATAAATGGAGTGTTGGTAGATTTCATTATCCACCTTTTGCCACATATTAGAAAGATATGCATCTTGTTGTCTTTTTAACTTTTCAAAATCATATTCTTCTTTAGATTTAGTTTTAAGAAGTTCTTTATCGTTAATAGAATATCTTGATTTATTTTGTGGTTTTTTAACCTCTGGTCCAAATAAATCATTTAATTGTTGGAATATTGTTTTTCTTGCCATTTTTTCTTAAATATACTTTATTACTATTATAATAAATATAACGAAATTCTAAATACTATTTAATTCCGAATAACCAATTGTACTCACCATTATCATTATTACCATTATTTGGTTGTTTTGGGTTATACGTTGGTGTATTGGTATAGAAGGGATTAATGTGTTGTTGATTAAATAATGGTTTACTTTGATTATTTGACACATTAACCCAACTCTCTAACATCGCCTTAGTCTGTTTCTCCACTTGTTCTAATTTTTTAAATGATGTTTGCACAATGAATATCGCCATAGCGTAAGCCATAATAATATCATCGTGATAACCTTCCATATGATCAGGTCTACCATTTTTATAGACAAATGTTTTAAGTTCTGATATCATTCTTTGTGAACGTATAATAGTTTTATTCTCCCTAATATGTTCTTCTAATTCAGATACCATTTGTAGACGTGTGTTACCGACATTAAATCCCGGTACTTTATCACCTTGTTTATATGCAGTCTTTGCATATTTCTCAGATAACTTTCTACTTTTAGGATCGTCATAATGAAGATGTTTATATTCCATCTCCAACAGTTTTAAGACTGTTGCAACACCCATACCTCCAGTAATATCCACAATAGTATACGCATTATACATATTACCATACTTATAAACAATTTCTGCCAACATATCAGGAGGTAACTTATGTTTAAATTCCGCAACTTGTTCTAAGTTTTCAAAGTCTAATATAACAATAGTAGAACTATCTTTACCATCACCCCTACTCACATCAACCCCCATAACGTATTTGTGTCCGACTTCAGGTTTTTTCCATATCCACATACTCTTTTCCACCTCCGCAGAAAAGTTTGGGTCAGAAACGAAATTTTCTTCGTGATAACTTACATATTCATCATCAACGACATTACCACCTGATCCGATGAATGATACATCAAGTTCTTGTGCGATTTTCTTAGGGTCACCCATATCTGCCGCCATTTCTTCATACCAAGGAGATAATGGTTTCCACCCATCTTTAATCATTACTTCGTAATAATCTATGGTTGATTCATCAGTTTCATATATGTTATCCATATATTCCCACCTAAGTTTAGTTCTACCCAATGTATCACATTTAATTTCTTCTTCTTTTTCATCACCCCTAACCCAATACAATCCTCTATTATATCTAATGTCTTGATACCACTTCATCTCTACAACATTGAAGTTGTTATCTCCTGTTTTAGACTTATCATATGTTTTATAATATAAAGGATCCATTCCATTGGGTGTCGATATAAGTGCAATCTTACCACCAGTACCTAATGATGCTAATGCCGCACCGAACACTTCATCCCCATTATCGATGAACGCCGCCTCATCCATAACTAAGAATGTAGGTGTAAAACCCCTTAATGCATCTTTAGATGTTGCAAGTGCTCTAATCTCACACCCATTAGATTTTAATTTAAGATGCCCTTTTGAGTTTATCTCTAAGTAATCCGTAGATTCATCTAACCCCCAAACCCAATAAGGTATTTGATCTAAAAAGTCTTTTACTTTCTTTAAGAATTCTTGCGCTAATGTCTGTTTGTTGGCGAGTATAAGTACTTTATGTGGATTGTCAGGGTCACCAAACGCAGTTTTAACCGCAATATATCCCGCAGTAGTTGTAGATACACCTGCCTGTCGAGGTTTAGTTACCAGATTACGATTGTTTTCTTCATATGATCTAATGATTTCTTTTTGTTTATAATACAACTTAAAAGGTACCATACCTTTCTGAGTTAAATCAAATGTCTTTAAAAACGTTTCTATCGCATATGTTGGATCACCTAAACATCGAGCAAATATTTTAAGTTGTTCCGCTCTATCCATTACTTTTTTTTATATAAATATGTATAAATGATTAAAATGCGACTACATTACCTTCTTCATACGCTTTGTAGTTAGGTCCTAATTCGTATGTGACGTTATTACCCCCACCAACTTTTTGTATGATTCCTGCCTTATTAACCGCACTCCAAAAAGTGGAATATTGTCCTGCCCCATAATGACTACCAATATAATCTAAAAAACCTCTTTTTGTTTTCTTTGGTAATTCAGGTATATCTTTCATATAATTAATTAAATCCCTAACCATACTACCTTCATCTTTTTGGAAAGTGAATCCCTTATGTTTGGGTATTATAGTTAACCCGTTTCTTTCTGCAAAATCTTTAACTAATGGCACTATATTTTCCATTCTTTTATAACCTAAATGATCTGCCAATATAGAACTTTGTCTAATCGCTTCTTTAGGTTCATAGTTTTTAAACAAATATTGTATAGAGTCAAACAATAATCCATCAATCAATTCTTTTAGAATTTTACTTTCATAATAATAAGGAAGTGTGTAATCTAAATTAATTAACCCTTTAATTTTTTCTAAATCGTTTTTATTACTATTTAATATTTTTTTACTTTCTTTTGTTGAAACCGCATCAAAAAGACTATTAAGTTTATTTCTGTATTTGTCTTTAGTATTCCATAATATTTTATCCCATTTTGGTAATATCCCGTATTTAAACCATTCATATAATCTATCACTAATCTCCATCATTTTACCATCAAAACCATAAATGTCAAAATAATACATTATTTTATCATCAACACCCTTATTAGAGGTGTCATCAAAAAACTTTTGTAATAACCTATCAACGTTAGGGTTTTGATTTTCAGTAATAACTTTTAAATATTGACTTTCTGTTAGTTTTATTTTCATATTATAAGTTTCCTAATACATTGTAATTTAAATGTTCACTTACTTTTGTGTGATCAGGATAAAAATATCCCATATCTGGTGTTTCTAACATATCATCTTCACAGTACAAAGTTTTACCTAAAACCTCTAAAAAATATCCATAGTCATCTTCAGGTAAATTCCCCTCACATTCAACATATCGTTCTAATATATCCATAAATATTTTACTAACATCAAATTTTAAAATATGTCTATCTGAACCCCCTTCTTTTTTTGATTTTACCATATCCCATTCACCTTCAGAACCTAAAAGTGATTCTATATCATCTTTTAAAGATTTAAACAATTCATCTTCCGCCGCACCTTCATATGCCCATCTATAAAAATTACTCAACTCTCTTTTTAATTCGTCAAACATATCCTCATCATTTATTAATTCACCTAATAAATCGTTGTCTTCTAACATATCTTCCCTTAATCCACCACCATCTGGATCTTCATCATAGTCTAATTCTCTACCAATAAAACCATTATCCTTAATATAATCTTTTATATGTTGTAAAGATTTTTCATCCAGTTCACTCCATACTTCATCCATAAAATCGACTCTATCAATACTATATAGTTCCCCCCAATCTTCACCTAAAACACGTTCTACTAAATCTTGATCTTCACTATAAAATAATTCTTGAAATTCATCCCATCTATCGATAATTAAATATGGGGTATCACCTTCCCATTTAATATCACCAAATATTGGTATTACTACACCTTCTTTAGTTACATGATCTTTGTATTTATTAAGAGTAAAATATTTTTCCATCCATCCAGAATCTCTTAATATTTTTATTATATCGTCTGAATAAAACCATTTACCTAATTCACTAGTATCTATATAATCTAAAGGATCTTCATCTTCTTCCTCAATAATGTAATTAAAAACACCTGAAAATATATCTTCTTGATCTATATCATCAAAGTATTTAATCATATCCTCAACATAATACATGTAATCATCTTCATAATTATGGTGTTGAGACTCAATAAATTTTCTTATTAATTTTTTAAAATTAGGATGTAAAGTACCTACCATTATCTTTTTATTAATAAATATAATCTTTAAATAAAAAATCCCACCTTAAGATGGGATTTAAATAATAATATAAATAATTGGTTATAGATATTTGTGTAGTTTTGCAACCGTATCAAAATCACCGTTATCCAATGCGTCATCTATTAATTCTTGTATTTCTCTAGGTGACATTTCAGAATAATCTAATTCTTTTGGTTCGTCAGTAGTTGGTTCTTCTTCGGTTTCAATCCCTAAGTTATCTAATATATCGTCCATTTCATCATAACCTGTCTCATCAAATATATCCTCTAAACTATCTGAAGGATCTTCTTCGTGTAAATCTTTTAATGTTTGAATTACTTCTTTACACTTTTGACTACCACTTAAAATTTCTTTCATAAATTCATGAAATTGTTTTGCAGGTAACTTAGTTAATTCTTGAAATAACCATTGTTTTATCTCATAATTTTCTGCCCCTACACAATCTAAGAATTTTTCCCACATACCAGGACCTAACCTCATTCCCCATATTTCACCTTCTGGTGTGTCAGCTCTTTTAATTACTTCCGCTTGCTCCTCAAAGTCTAAGTGTCCATCCGCCCAATTTATTGCAGATAGTTCTAACGTCCCTTTAATAAGTTCATGCACTAAAAGTGGAAATATCCATGCTTTTGCCACTACTACAGGTATCTCATCACCTTCCTCTACATTAACCTTATCCATTTCTTCTTCCTCATCAGAATCTTCAGGTGCTTCAGCCTTTCTCCATTCAATCTTCTCCATTCCACCAACTTGACCACTCATAGTAGTATCAGGAATCACCCAATATTGAAAGTCAGCCAAAGACATCAGTTTACCATATAACCCCATAAGTCTAGGGTCAATAGCATCTAATTCATCTGCAACCATATGGAAAATATAATGTCCTTTTTTAGAAGCCCCTTGCATTAAAGCATTTATTACTCTTCTTTTATCTACTTCCATTTCTAATTCTTCCATTCTTTCCGCACTTTTTGGTGCTTTCGGAGTTTCAAAATCAGAACCATAATCTTCCTCCTCTTCTTCATCGTCATCCCCAAAACCTAAGTCTGAACCTGGAGGTGATAAAGTAGCCTCTAACATTTGATCTGGAATATCGAATTCCTCAGAAACTATATCTATTGCCAATTGTTCTAAAGCTTCTTTATGTCTAGATTCTATCTGACTAACTTCACCCATAATTTGAAACATCTGTTGCATCATCATAGGGTTAATGTTTTGTACTCCATGATATCTTTTTACTTTATTAATGATTTCTTTAAATCTTTTACTTGCCAATTTCTCAGAATAATTTTGTGATTCTGAACCAACAGGAATAGATTTACTCTTACCAAATATGTGTTCACCACTTCTAAGACTTCTTTCTAATCCCGGATTCATTCTTTCTGGATGTTCAGGATCGTATTCGATTGCTTCAGTTAACCTATTTATTCTTAATTTTTCATTAACAATTCTTTTGGTTACCTCATTAATAATATTTCTTCTTTTCATAATTTAAATTTTAAAAATTTCCGTAAATAACTTCTGTCCACATAATAAATACTTCCTTCGCTAGTTTCTCAAAAATACGTTGTACGTTTCTAGTTTCATAATTACCATCAGTATTTTCTACTCTCGTTAAGGCAGTTCTAATTAATACATCTCTAACTGCTTGTTTATTTTCTAATAAATACTTTATATTTTCTAATTGACTTTCTAACATTTCTATATCAGAATCATTATCACCATCCTCATTTTCATATTCTAACTCTTCTATTTGTTCTTCTATAGACTCTGGATCTTGTTTTTGTCCATATAACCATCTATGTAAATCTTTTTCTGTCCAATTTAACATAGGGGAACAACCAAACATATTAATAACACCACTTTCTCTAAGTTTTTCTAACCATTGTACAACAATACGAAAATCAGGTCCTGAAATTTCTGGTACAACTATAGGTCTATCACCTCTCCTTTGTTCGTTCATTGTTTTTTTAGAATTTATATATTCCATTAATTCACCCTTTTTCATTTTAGGGTTAACTGATTCTTTTCTTCTGTGTTTACTATAAATAGAATCTTTATACCCTATTGAGGAAGTACAAATCGCTGCTGCAGCTTCATCACTTTCTTCTTGAGATACTTTTTTAAAGCAACGTTCCCACTTTTTTGTGTGTATTTTACTTTTTTTTCTCTCCTTTTCAAGTAATATTTTTTTTACGATTTGACTCTTTTTCATTACTTTCTTTTTAAGAATTTTTTAAATAGTTTTTGTGTTGATTCACTAGTAATTTGTCCACCTTCTGATCCCACTGAAACCTTTTCTCCGGCAACTTTTTTCACATCTTTGTTAAATTTTTCTAAATCACCGGGATTTTTAAAGTCATACTGAGTAACATTCATTTGAGTTTCCTCATCTATCATTACATCATCCATTTCTAATTCAGTATTGGATTGTAATGGGATGTGTCTCATATAGATGTCTGGATATAATTTTGCCATTCTTCTTAGAATATGATCAGGATTTTTTCTCATATATCTAATTACTGCAGGATCCATATCGTCACCATACTTACCAAATACACCCACAACACCTCTTTCTTTTGGTGTAGGTTTAAAATCTCTTTTACTATAAGTATCTCTCATCTCATAGTCCTCATCAACATAACGTTCCATTAATTTACGTCTAGTTGCTCTTTTAATTTCTGATTCATAAATTTTGATTTTCTTTCCCATATCTTACGTGTTTATTGTTTCTTTTTCATATATTATCACCATATCTTTTTCATATAGTTTATCTTCTACTGAAGAAATATCCTCTCCAAAAGAAAAGTATAATCTTTTTTCTGGATACTCATCATACCCTTCCATATTTTCCCAAGCCATTGCAACTATTCCGTCAACTGCGTCCCACATTGCAAATGAGTCAGATTCTTGTACTAAATCTAATTTTAAATCAGTATTTAATACACCTGACTTTTTTATAAATTTTCCTTCTGGTGGTTCTGGATTTCCAGATGATGGGTACGAATCCCATCCCTCACCATCTATATCTTCTAATATATCTGAAAAGAGGAATTCATAAATGTAATTCCCCTTCCAGTTTTGCCCTATTTTATTTATATAAACTAGTTTCATTATCTAAACATCCCTCTTCTTCTGTAAGATGGTCTAGGTACATCCACATTTGGGTTCTCCGCCTTAGGTCTAGGATCAACTTTAGGACGTTTAATAGTTCTCCACTTATCACCTTTTCCTGGTCTAGTCGTTGGTGTAGTTATGGTTCTTTCTCTTTCTTTAGTTCCTGGACTATCGTTTCTTAAGAAATCAATATCTAGTTCAATAAAGTCATCACCTCTACCCATTTCAAAGTCTAATCTACCATCATCGTTGTTATCCATATCTAAACGATTAGGGATACCATCGAAATCTCTATCCAAATCATCCGTTGCAGATAAGTATCCTTGTCCTGTTGCAATTGCATCCATTACTGACATATCTTCTTCATCAATATTACGTCTTCTATCTTTTCTACCTTTACGTAACATTTTGAAGTCTTCTGCATCAATCTTACCGTTATTGTTTTTATCTAATTTGTGTTGTTTACCTACGAGTTTTTCATACATTATGTCTTCTTCATCCATAATGTACGCTTCTTTATCATAATGTGGGTATCTTGTATATGTCGCCTTAGAACCCATATGGTGTTCATTCATATCACATTCCATACACATTCCTTCAGTTAATCTACCACCACATTCTTCACAAAGTTCTCTTCTTTCTTTAATAACTTTTTTAAGTGACTTTTTAGTTTCTCTTCTTAAGAAAGATTCCATTAATTGTTTTTTAGAAAAAACTCTACCTTCGTTTTTTTCTTCTTTATCTTTTTTACACTTAATTTTTACACCACCACACTTACATTCACCTTCAGATTTTAAATCTGACATATTATCGTCTGTTAATATAATACATTCTTTACCACTTTTAGCACCTTGTTTTAATAAATCACTAGCATCTACACCCTTAGCTTCAGGATATAATAAACATTTATCTCCACAGGTACAAATACCCTCTTCCTCTAACATTTTAAGTTGTTCTTTTTTAACTTTAACAACTTCTTTTTCGTCATCGTCATCATCTTCTTTATCCTCACCTTCAGATAATTCTTCCTCACCACCTTCTTCTGGTGTTTCTTCAGCGTCTAAATCTACATCCACTTCTTCGTCACCACCTTCCATATCGAAATCATCCATACCTTCTTCATCTTCCTCACCTTCTAACTTCGCAATAATATCTTCTTTATCTTCATCATCCATTTCATCTAAATGCATTGCTGAGATAATTGAGTTAATTACATATTTTTCTAAGTCAGAATCTGCCTCATCCATATCTCTTAACATCTGTCCGATCTTACCAGTGTATTTTTGAATCTTTTTAGTGTTGTCGTCACCTTCTTCATCTTCCATACCTTCATCTCCGAACTCATCTCCACCTTCTTCAGTTTCTTCATCACCCTCTTCATCAAACTCAACATCTGCGATGTCTCCACCCATATCAACTTCAGTTTCATCTTCAACTTCATCTTCTACAGGTTCTTCCGCTTTAGGTGCGTCAACCTTAAGAACTTTTTTTTGTTCTTCTAAATCTGCATCTGCGTCAGAGATAATTTCTTTTTCTCCTTCATTTTGATCTTCATCGTCTTCTTCTTCCATAACAAACCCAAATCCAACACCACCACCAAAGGCAACACCATCTGATTCAAAAATGTTAGTATTTTTTTCAATACCATACGACTCATTCAACATATCAAACTTCATATTCAAATGTTTGATTGCTTCTGCATATGACTTATATCTTTCATCATATTTGTTTTGTAGTCCTCCGATATAACTAAAGTCTTCGGCTAAGAATCGTCCTGAAGTTTTATTTGAAGTTTTAATAAAGTAATCATGATTCTCTCTAATGATACCATAAACAACACCATTAGGTCCTTTTTTGATTAATTCTAATTCAGAATATGATTTACTTTCATTTAAAGTATTCATTTTCCCCATAAGATCTAGCATCCTGTTAAGTTTGTCTTGACCTTTTAATGTTTTTGGATTGATATTTTTTCTCATTTTTTTATATTTATTTCGTTTTATCCGTTAGTTGGTAAACCTGTTTTAATGTTTACGAATTGATATTGTTCTGTACCACCAGTTGCGGTAATTAAACCTGTTTTTATTTTAGTTTGTGGTGCTATTGGATTACCTAATAAAAGATATCCTGTACTTAGTGTTGTACCATCTTCTTTTACTATGATGTCTAATGTCTCACCCGCAACTCCAACAACGCTAGCACCATTAATAGTATATGTCGCACCAGAATTGAAATAAACTGCACTATATACGAAATTAGTGAAGTCTGCAGTACCATCTGTGTGTAATACAGAATAAGTTCCCGTTAAATATGTTCCCATAATTATGTTTTATTAAATAAATATTGCATTTTTTATAAAAAAACGCAAATTAATTTTTATAATGTTTTTATTCTTAACATAGACTCATCTAATGTTAAAGATTTATCATATGCCTTAGTCTCAATTTCACTTAATTTATCTAAATACATAGTTCTTCTTAATACTTTAAATGCAATATTCTCAAAAGAATACTCACCTTCACGATCTAAACCTGTTTGTCTCATCTTTTTGATTTTTTCTTTTAGGTTTTTAACCATTCTGATAGTTTTATCGTATTCCTCATTTTTGTACATATAATAAACATCATATATTGCATCTATAATATTATTAACTTTTTGTTCTACTTTTTTAGAATCTATTTCTTTTTTAGTTGCGTCAGGTTGTACTACCCACCCATCCCAAAGAATAGAATAAACCCCACTAGATACATGTGGTTCTTCAGTATCCTGCATATATAATTCCACATCATAACCTTTAATAGTTATGTCGTGTTTTTCATTCCATAAATTCTTTTTGGAGTTGAAGTATTCTTTAACTAATTCTTCGTTTTCGTCAACTTCACCAAAATCTACTAATATATGTAAGTCTACATCAGAAAATTTTGACCAATTAAAGTTCGCTAAACTACCAGTTAAAATAATATCATCAATATCTACCCAACCTACATTCAGTGTTTCAAAGAAATCATCCGCAATCATAAGAAGTCTTCTTCTTACATCCTCATGCATGTGTTGTTCTTTATCGAATATTTTTGGGTTA
>Ga0208898_1001303_pt1 | contig 16715 bp, 13 predicted proteins | sample VirMetDEL_Mar_4_FD_184513 | JGI IMG/M metagenome (GOLD analysis project Ga0208898, IMG submission 184513) | Aqueous microbial communities from the Delaware River and Bay under freshwater to marine salinity gradient to study organic matter... | ecosystem: Environmental > Aquatic > Marine >...
TTATTTCTTAGGAAACCCACGCTTCATATTAGCGTAAGCCTTAGCACTGACTGTAGATTTACTTTTACTTCTACTGATGCCTAAAGCTTTACGTTTTCGCATATTCTCATACAACCCCGGTTTCTTTTTATTCATCGTCTATTTCCTCATTAATATTTCCATCATACGATCCAGCTTACCGTTGACCTCGTTGATAGCTTGTTCTACTTTACCGATCCTACTTTCAACAGCAGCATCCCGCTCTCTCTGAGCAGCTAACTCCACTTCTATCTTTGTAAGTCGTTTATCACCAATGTCTAAGCGTTCGATAATACGTTTAATAATCCACCCGATCACACTCAGTGCAATGACAAGAGCGGTGTTAAGAAAACTGGAGAGGGAGTCGATCATCCGATTACAACTACTTTGATGTATTTAGATGCAAACGATACATTTGGGTTCATTGTACCAGTAGATGTTAATTCTAGATAACCCCCACTACCTAGTTGAAGTTCAACGGAATTTGTACCTAAGCTTTGTATTTGTGCGTTATAGCCAACTGTACCGCTAGAACCTATCTCAGCACCTCCTGCTATCAATCTTGAATTAGCACCTGCCGAACTGGTAGCAACAAATACTTGAACTGTTACATCATCTGTTCCTAAGTTGTGAGTAATTGTGTGAGTACTACCGTTTGCTACGGTTACAGCATCTATACTGCTTTGCCACCCTGTGCTGTATTTAGAAACCGCACCCACAGTTGCACTAGCACTTGCTACTACTTTTACATAATGCCCAGACCAACTCTCTCCACCCGCAAGACTTAAACCGGGTCCAGCCCCGGAGCTATTAATAGCAATCCAACCGTCTTGAAGTAGTTGTAATTCTAATGTCGTAGTAGTTAAATCTGTTATAGTAGCACCATATTCAGCACTAGCATTTGCGTGAAAGTAGTTTCTTACCTCTTTGGCATTTGTACCGCTACTATCATCCGCTACCCATATAGTAAGAGTTAAATTAGTAGTACCTAAGTTATGGGTAAAATCGAGCGTAGCCCCGTTAGCCACAGAGGTAGTACCATCAGTATTTACCCACCCACTACTCCAATTAGGAGTACCAGCAGAACCTCCTGTGCCGCTACTTGCCGCTGTAACTAATCCTTTAGCATTAACTGTTATATTAGCATTAGTGAAAGAACCTACATTACTATTAACAGTGGCAAGAGTAAGAGCAGTTGACCCCGTAGCGTCTCCAGTGTGTGTGGCGTTTGATACCTTTGCAGTGTTAGCAACTACAGCTGAGTTGTTCGCTACCTCTGCGTCGAAGTCTGAAATGGTCGCTGCAGTCTGTGTACCTGTGTGGTTAGCTCTGTTCTTTAGATTAGCGTCCGTATCGTTAGCAGTAGCACCGTCTGCTACATTTAATAACGTCCGTGCTTCAGTTGCCGTAAGTTCTTGAACATCAACACCCGCACCGTTGTCGTTACCAAGCAATACATTGTTAGCTGCTACATTCTGTAACTTTGCGTAGGTTATAGCGTCGTCTTCTATCTGAGCTGTAGCAAGCTGTACACCGGGAGGAGGAGAACCTGTAGCAAGAGCAGTAGTGATAGTGTCGTCTACATAGTTCTTATTAGCAACATCGGCATCAACAGTTGGGTCAGCCAAGTTAGTAATCTTATTACTACCCATGTTTAGCTCACCACTCATCGTATCACCTGCAACATCAACAAAGGTAGAGTCTGTATACGTCTTATTGGTCAGATCATTACCGCTTGACGGAGTAGCAGAGGATGTAACTTTGTTAGCACCCATATCGAGATTACCCGTCATGGTATCCCCAGCAACATCTACATAACGATTATCAGCGTATCCTTTGTTCACTGCGTCGTCGTCAGAGTCTGGATCAGCTACGTTCTCAAGCTTTAATCCGTCAGCATCGTAGTGATCGCCTCCTCTTTTTGTTAACGCTCCACCTGTGATACCTTCTTCTGATTCTTCAGCGAGATAACGGTTGTGGTTGTAGGAGTTGTCCAGTTCTGTCTCGGTCAGTACTGATCCGTTAGCAAAGTCAACAATTCCTTCATTAGCGTCGCTGTCCCGTAGTATTCGTACCTTTACATTGGAAGCTGGAGCAGTAACAAATCGTACAAGAGTGGTAGGAGAAGTCTCAACGGTGTAATCGGTGGTCAACGCTTTGCGTACCCACTTGTTTAATCCGCCCGCTCCTTGTCCTTCATTGACTTCCACAGCAACGTGTGATGTCTTGATGTACGGGAATGAAAAGTTGAAGTCGGTCTCGCTACCGTCGCCTGTGTAATCTACGTAGGTGTTAGCCATGATGTTAAGTGTATATTATTAATTATTGAGTGAGAAGAGCAAGTCCTTAGTCAGCAAGAGTTACGGGAGCGTAAGGAGTTTTCTTTAATAATTCTTTCAACCTAGTATCTGGTTGCGTTTTTTTGTATTCTTCGACTGGCATTTCTGACGTTATTCTCTGTAATTGTTCAGCTGATGGAGTAGTAACTAAAAGAGCATTTCTTACCTTACGTTCTCTTTCTTGCTCAAGCAGCACTGGGTACTCCTCCCTCATCTTTTCGTAAGCTACTTTCTTATAACCGTTTAATACTTTTCTAAATGTAGATAACCTTACATCTTCCTGCTTAAAACCTTCAGGTGTTTTATTAGGGTCTAACTTAGTCGGAGTGGTTAACTGTCTAGCTAATACAACGGTAGCTTGTTGAGCTGTTAAACCATCAATTTTTTGATTCTTGTATATCTCTTGCCAACGCTCAAAAGCATCAATACGTGTTTCGGGGTGTATAATTTCCTGTAAGTCTATACCGTCCTTTATACTGGTACCACCATTAAAGTGATACTCTCCATCTAGTTCCAAAGCCACAGCCCAAGCTGCATTCCGCACCTCTTTTTTATTTTTTAAATCGATACTTTTAAATTTCTTAGCATCAAAACTTCTAAGACCGTTTTCATCTTGCACAACATAGTCATCTACGTCCATCAGTTGTTTACCCAGCTTGAACGGATTTATTAAGCTAATAGCTTGTGCTCTATCGGTCTTATGCAACTGCTGTGGTTCTCCCCACATATCTCTATGTACAGGAACTTCCTTAGCGATGCCTCCAATTCTTTTAGCGAGCATTTTAAGTATATCATCACTACGTCTTCTAAACTCGTCAGTAGCCATAGACATAGCATTCATAGCAGAAGGAACACCAGCACCCAACATACCTTTTAGTAACCGCATACGTTTAGCTTCTACAGCTTCTTCGGATTCGCTGGTAACTGTAATCAACTGCAATGCGTCACCTAAGTTTTTAAAGTAAGATTTATTACCTATGTTATTAGATACAACTAAAGCTAAGATGTTTAACGCAGACATAGCTTCTCTTTTCTGAGCCATACTACCTTTTGAAAGTGTGTGAGCATCTGCTACTATATTCATTACGGTTGCGAACGGTTCTAGTGCGGCTATGTCCTGACTTATAACACCGCCTTTACCATCTGGTATTCTTAACTCGTAATCGTTTAATCCTGTACCCGACTGTATATTCTCTCTTTTCTTCCAGTTCTGGGAAATCATACCTTCGTACAACCCAGCTTCAGCCATACCCCAAGCAGTTGCTATTATACCAGCACCTATTATTTGCCTACCTTTTGCACGAGCAGCTATAATTGGATCGTTACTATTTAAATCCTGTACTGTCTTAGACCAAATTTTGTCTGAGAATTTCTTTAATCCCGGCACATCAGCTAATGCAGAAGTAGTACTTAAACCTTCCCTTATAATATTCCTACCAGTTCTTTGGAACGGGTTGAGAATAGTTTTGAGAAGCGGAAATGTATTAAGCATATTTTCCAAACCTTTAACAGGTACTTCTAATGTGTTCATTTCAGCGAACTCTCCTAACTCATCTGTGAAAGTTATTTCTTTTACATTACGCTGAACATAATCTACAAAGTTACTAGTGGATTTATCCCAATTATTTTGTACGTAATTATCAATGTAAGAAGCTAAATCTTCTGCTTTAACCCCTTCTTTTTCTGCGTTCAAAACAGCTTGTCTTCTTACTTGGTCTTCAGTCATCAAGCGTGTGCCATCTTCGGTAAATACTTTATTTAAAAAACCTTTATAGTATTCATCAAAATTATCAGGCATCTCTTCGCCATTCAACTTAGCCATTCTCCAGTCGTAAGCAGCTTTAGACTTAGTCATGGCATGTGCTATCCTCATTCTTGATCTAGCATCGACAGCAGCCATAGCCTTACCCGGTACATCTATAAATTGACCTAAGTTCTCTAACGATTGTCCTAACGCACCTGAAAGACCTGTACGTTCCATTGATAACGCAGATTCGCCTACACGTTCAAAGTGTGACCTTAAATCAGATATACCACTCTTAAATGCTTTCTTTGCTTCTTGTAGTGCTATGTCATTAAACTCCCCATAAGAAGAAGCTACCCTACTCCAAAAGTTATAAGCCTCATCAAATTGTTGCTTAGTCATACCACGTCTCGCCCAAGGAGCTACAGCCATATACTTAGCACCTACCTTACCCATCCAAGAATTATAACGAGACATAACAGCATTACCTATACCTACTTTAATTAGAGTAGTGGGGGCAGATAACATGCTTGAATACAATACATCCATCCCTACATCTCTTACTTTAGTGTATATGTTACTACCTTGCTGGAAGTTTTTCTTTAAAGAGCTTTGGCTTTGGAATGCTTGTTGTTGGTCTAGTAATATCTTTTTTACTTCACTTACATCGTCAGCTTGTTGCACTGCTTTTAGTAAACGTTTTACGGCTTCTATATCACCGAAAGTCTTTACTTGTTTATCTAGTTCATCTGGAGTCATATCCTTAGAAGCTTTTAAACTGCTTACTAAGTTTTCCTCCATCTCAGTTTCAAGCTGCTCTATTTTAACTTCCAGCTGATCTTTGGTGTATTTTCTGGATTGAAGCAACCTACCAGCAGCACTACCTGTCTTCTTCCAGCCGAGCATTTGTGGTATCAGTTTATGAATAGATACCATTGCATCGTTTAGTTCTTGAGGATTATCAAAGTTCTTTTCTCTAGTAAGCTTTAATAAATCGTCGAAACCTTTAACCATAACAGCACCGTTAGCCGTCATCTGTATAGATAACTCATTTAAAGCATCAGCTACTTCTATGTTATCGCTTAGTTGAGAAGCGTTTAATACAAGAGCTAACTCATCACCAGCTTCAGTACCTAATCTACGATCCAACTCTCTTTGTACTTTAGATAAATATTCAAGCTGAGATTCACGACTTCCTTTTATTTTTTCTAAGTCTTCTTTGATAGCATCCTGTACGGCATTTACTAATCTTTGTTTTTCTCCGTCATCAGTGAGCAGCCGTGCTTTTATCTCGTCTTCAGTATCCATCAACTTACCAGTCTCAGGATCAACCTCACGAGTTCCACCGCCAGCCATGAAGTCATCTAATGCTTCTCTAGCTTGTTGTTTTACTTCAGCTTCAGGCTTCTCAGCTACAACAGGTTCTTCTACTTTAGCTGTAGGTATGTCACTTTCTTTCAATGCTTGAGCAGCTTTACTTTCCTGCCACTCTTTAGCGAATAACTCAAAAGATTCTACTTGTTGTTGCTCTTGTTCTTCTAGCTGATCGATAGCTCTTTGCAGTATCTTATCTTCTGGTTCTCTGAGTTCTTCTAACTGCTTTTCCAGCTTTGCAATCTTAGCTTCGTGTCCTTTTAAACCACGGGCTTGTCCTTGCTTCTTTAATCTAGCTACTTCTTTCTTAGCACCTTTTAATTCGTCCTTGATTGCTTTTCTAAGTATAGCTGCTGGTTTTTCTTTCGGATCGTATTTAACCAAAGCAGATTCCAAGCGACCTAATACAGAACCAATAGTAGCACCACCAGCTGTAGTTAAAGCAAGTTCAGTTCCTGATATTTCATCTCTTTTTCCGTATAGTATCTCAAGACCTTGGTGTGTTAAATTTTCTCCAGCTCCCATAACAGCACCCTCGAAACCTCTAAGCACTGTAGTAGCTGCTGCACTCATCTTCTTAGTTGGTCCTAAACCGGGAACCATACCCCAAGCAGTTGCAGCTGCCGCTTCTTGATACGAGGTTTCATCTTGGTGTCCGTATCCTATACGCATCTGCTGTGCCCACATATTAGCTACGCCAGAGTTTAATCCCAACGCACTAAAATAAAGCGGCCTTGAACCGGGCACTGGCGATACCAATAAAGGTGATGTAACTATAGCTTGTGTCATAGGCATCCCTATCTCGACTGTTAATGGAGCTATAGTTTCGTATGCCTGTTGTATCTTACCTGTGAAACCTTCATAATAAGGATTAGGTATAAGACCCGCCCTCACCATCTTCATTGTTTCAAGCCTAGCATCTTCCATAGCCTCAGTTGAGAACGGATCGCCTTTAGCTAAACGCTGTGCAATGCTGTGAGTAAAGGGACTTTCGGGAGGTAAGTTTGTTATCTGTGAAGCTCTTTCAAGAATACGCTCACCTTCATTATATAACGCCCTTACTCCGTGTTTTGGTAAAGTAGTTGGAAGTTGTATTTTATCAGAAGTAGGGGCACCGGGTCGAGGTCTACTGGGTATAACGCCTTCAGGTGTAGCTTCTATCTGATCTTGTCTAGTAAGTGGATCAACAGGCTTCTGAGTACGTACACCCTCAACCATACGTTGTTCAGCCTCTTTAAGAATAGGAGTAGTAACTTCTTTAGTTAGTTTCTGCTTTTCTTCTTCGGAGATAATTTTATCTTCTTTGTCCATATGTGCTTTATTTAAGATAAACTGTTTGTGCTAGGATAATAGAATCATTCACCCAACCTTCAAATTGTTTTTCTGCTATGGTGTCTTGGTTTTCTTGTATGTAAGTTTTAGCTTCTTCAATAGTTCTACCTAAACCAATTTGTTTATTGAACTCAACTTCAAGCTTATTTCTTAATATCCTATCAAAAGTTCTATATTGTCTATTAACAAACATCTTGGCTTTAGCTTCGCCTACTTTTGATTTTATACGATCATATATAGATGTTGTCATCCCAGCTTCAGTTTCTGCCTTATCTAAAGTTATAGTAGAAAAATAATTCTTTACTGTGTTTTTATCTAGGACATCAGTTAGTTTTTTATCTTTCCTAAAACCAGTTATAATTTCTTCATATGAGTTCTTTAAGTCGATATAACTAGGATTCTTAATAACTTGTACATCGAAGTCTCTGGAGTTTTCTAATCTAGTATTTAACTTATCGTAATCAGATGGTGTTATACTGCCTGAATCTACTGCTTTATTTAACTCTTCTTTAGTAGTATCTAAATCTCTACCCTGTTCAATGTTTCTAACGAAATCATCAAACACCACTTTAGTAGCTTCGTCTCTTAACTTATTAGCGTTAGCCCAACTTCCTTGAATATCAGCTATCAACTGATCTCTTTTGTGGTGTGGCACTAATTCTACAGCCCTAGCCATCTGAGTCATTAAAGTATCCTTTGACACGCTCCCCGTATCTTTGACTTCTTTATAAAAAACATCAGTTACATCAAACTTAACTTCTTCAAATTGTATATTGATTGCTTCCTTAGCTTTGTTCTCTAAAGTAGCTCTACGACCCTCAACGTAACCAACGAAATCACTGATAGCATTTCCAGTATCAGCGTCTGCAAACTTTATACCGCCACCTAAATCTAACTCTCTTAAATCTTCTACGAAGTCTAGTACCTCTGTGGGTGTGTAGTCACCTGTAGTTAGCCCTTCTTTTAAATCTTCTTTGATTAAATTATCCCAAGCAAATTTCCTAGAACCTTTAAATATACCAGCCGGATGATTTATCCAATTAACTACACTAGGGTCATTAATATCCAACTCACCTACTATAGCTTGTTTAATAGAATCTCTACCTAATTCCAACCAATTACGACGACCGTCTTCAATATCTATTTGGTCTAATCTATCTTGTACTTTATTTCTAAATTCATCTTCTACTTTAAAAAGATGCTCCAATACGGAGTCCCGAACTAATGGTGATTGAAGCTCCTCTCTTTGCAGAAACTGCTCTCTTTGTTTTAATATAGCTACTTCAGGATCGGTGGTTTGTTGTAGTAGTTCTGGGTTTAAAAGAGTAGCTCTATAATCTCTATTAGCTAATACTTGAGCTTTAGCTCTCATCGCCCCGATCATTCTTATAGCGTTAGCTTCCTCTGGTAGTTCTCCTTTTTCAGCAAGACTTCTAGCCTGTTTTTCAAAGCTTTTTAATTGTGCTGTCATGCCTGTCGGATCAAGTTGAAACGCCTTCTCACCTTCAGCAAGCATGGCTTTTTCAAACGCTTGTTGTTGTTCTCTTTGTATCCGTCTTATATTACCAAACTCAGAAAGTATAGGGTTTACTTGTGATAACGCATCAGCCAAGTCCATCAACTTATTCCGACCAGCCCGTTGAACTTGCACGGCGTACTGACCGCCCCGTTGAATAGTCGGCTGAATGCCGGGAACTGCGTCCCCCAACCCTTGTACTTGTACTCGTTCTTTAGCCATAATTATTTCTTTAAAGCGAGTCCAGTCCTATATCCTTCAAGACTTCCACGAACAGTGCTTAATGCACCACTAAGAAAGCTAGGTTGTTCTATAGGTTGTGACAATCCGATCTGACGCTGTTGCGTAGCAAACCCTGCTTGTTCAAGACCTAATCCTGTAGCGATACCACTGAGTTCTTGTTGTCGTAAAGTAGCAGCTCTGTACCCAGCTTCCTGTCTCATATAGTCGTCCATCAATGCCTGTACAGAAGCACCCGCTACTCCAGCTTCTCCAGCAGATACTCTAGCTCTAGCAAGTGCAGCTTGTGACTTACGACTTACTTGTTCAAGTTCCCGCCCTACTGCCTCTTGCTCTTGTGCTTGACGCATACGAAGAGAAGTTTGTTCTTGTTGGAAGCGTTGACGCTCTGCTGCTTGTGCTTGGGCTTGATACCTTTGTTGTGCTTTAGCTTGTTGCCTAGCACCTGCATATTGTACACCAGATGATAATCCACCTATGACTGCGGTTGCTATCGGTATTGCTGCTGGGTGACACATATCAATTACTTCCTCTCTAATATAAATGACAGATAGCCTTCGTACTGACAATCGCTAAACTCAGCACCTAACCACTTCAACCATTTGTAGCTCAACGTGTTACTCTTCATAACAAAGTTAGTGAGATAATCAAAACCATCTAACAACCCCAGCATCCGTTCCTTTGAGTGCTTCAAGAAGAACTTCTTAATCCTTGGTAATCTTCTAGTACCTAATAACCAAGCACTTCCGATATTAGTACCTTTGATAGGAGCTACTCCGAATGAACAGTATAGATTGTTGTACTCATCTTTCACGCTGTAACACTTTGTACTACAAGCGTAAGACATAACAACAGCGTCTCGTGGGTGGTGCATAAGTCCGAGTATCTCTAACATATCTTCCTCCCGCAGGTCTTCATACAGATCAACTGCATCCATATCACCGTGTGCTTCATCTATCCTAAGCTCCATATCTTCTACTTCTCGATGCTACCATAGATTCAAACTCTGCAGCTAATAACTTAACTGGCAATGCTGAACTGCTCTTTACTTCAATCGTTGCTTCTTCTGGTCGGCACTGCACACCAAACCTAAAGTGTCCACTCTCAGGGGTAAACCGATCAAGGGTAGATATAGAAGATAACAAAGTAGGATTGTATATGTAGGTGTAAGTATCTCTGAATCGTGGCGTTACTTCTACTGTGAAGTGTCCACTGTCAGCGTACTCTATGCTACCGTTACGTATGTTTTGAAAGGTGTAATCAGAAGCTGACTTTCCTCCTCTTTCTGTTGGTTGTTTCAACGCTTGGTTAGAGAACCTGTACAACATATTGTACGGCTTACCCACTACAAAGTAATCGTCTTTATTGTATAATACACCAGCATCAGACCAATTAGGAGCAGATGGTACATCCGTAGAAGCTGACCACTTAGCACTTACTCCCGGTGTATCAGAAGCTGAAGATGTATGAGTCTCTACACATTTATAGATCGTACCGCTATGCTTAACATAACTAGCTAAGAATCCTTCGATCTCAACAGAGCTGGTACTAGGTGCTGCTACAACATTACGTTCTGATCCACCCTTAGTAAATACTGTGGTGTTTGTAGTGGTAACACTAAATGGTATACCTGATATAGTAGTACGATTAGTTTGTGAGTCGTAGCTAACGGTAGGTACTGATCCGTCCACTCTGTTATCTAATAACAATGTATAGTCCAATCCCTCATCTGTCAGAGCGTTCTCAACTGGCATCTCTACCAACTGTTGACCATTAAGTATCAAGTATAACGTACTGTCTATAAAGTCAAAGCCTGTAACATTGTCGTCAAACTCCCACTTCTGCCAAGCACTCTGTATCTTTTCCTTACCGCTCCAGAAATACTTATATACATACAACGTCTTTAAGTCTGTAGCATTTTGCAACAACACCATAGACTCAGAAGCAGACCCAGCCATAGCTCGTATGTCAGATGGTATATACTTTGGTATTTGTGATGTTATCTCTTCAGCTTCAAATACTTCCGTGTTGTTATCTACAAAGTATTCAAACACTCCTTCGTACTGTCCCCTCTTAAATGGGAAGTATATATAACTACCTAGTGCTAATGGATTGATACCATCTGTTATATCGTACTCAGTAACAGGAGATATAGCTACAGTCTTAGGACTTAATATGTCTGCTCCACGTAATACAAACTGCGAGTTATTACTGAATAACATCAGCTTCTCTTGGAATGGTAGAGCGTGTTGAAGAACTGCTACCTTTGTATGGCTAAGTCCTACATCTATAGGTGCACTGTCTAACAGTTGTTGTGTGGTAGTACGGAAGAAATTAAAGTATTCATCTGCTTCACTGAACACAACAGCAGTATCTGTGAGAAATCCTAAACGGTTCTTAAAAAAGAATACATCATTGATTGTACTACCTACAAAAGATGGGAAGGGATTAGTGAAGTCGTCACCTGCTTGTCTAGTAGCGTAGCCTGATCCAATGATTTGATAATTCTTATCTGTTACCCAGTTATTAGCGGAAGTAACAGCAGTAGTCACAACCCAATAGTCTTCCCAATCTGCTCCTGTACCGGGTTCTGTAGATACTGATGATATATGATCTTCTATTAAATTATAAAAAGTACCACCATTCTTAACAACATTAGCGTATTCATTAGGAGATTGTAGAGTAAATCTTTCGACATATCCTTCCGCATTGTATGAATCAGCTACTAGAACGATAGGCATAGTCTCTGACTTTATTCGTGTCTTTATACCTTCTAGTTCTTTTGCGGACTCAATACCAGCACGCCATCCGACTATTTCTACCCAACTACCTTCACCGTAATCTTCTCTATCTTTTGTTTGGAACATTACATAGTAGTCGTCTTGGTTTATATCAGCATCACCTCGTACCTTAATTTTAAATCTATCAAAGCATCTCTTAGGTAAGTCTGTTATACTAGCTACTTCTTTATAAGCTACTCCCAAACCTTCGTTAGCTAATCCATCTTCTGTTCGTATACTAAAGTCAGATGTACCTTTAATTCTTATAACAGCACCTTGACGATCTATTGAATAATTAGTACCACTAGCTGGAACATTAGGTGTAGCACTAGGCAAAGTAATGCCGGGATTAACAACATTATCACTGTAATCTGTTATTGTTCTTACTGGTGGTTTACCCCTATCCTTACCCCAACTACTATAATTAGCTATCGAAAAGCTATGCTGTCTTATAGTAAATACAAAAGGATTATCGAAAGTACCGGGAGTTGTTTGAGTATTGTCGTAACCCGTCCCTTGGTGTGTTAGGGAATAAGACTGTACTCCTCCTCCACTTATAACAAGAGTACCTTTTGCCCCGTATCCTATCTTGTTAGATAAGTCAGGAAGACCTGTCAGAGAACTTGGGTTTTGGTCCTGATATTGCTCTATAAAGAACTCATAGTATAAAGCTCCTGATGATTGATAGCCTCCTGATTTTGTGTCAGGAAGATTTGTACTTCCTGTTATAGTAATTCCATTAACGATCCCATCTGACCCTACATAAGCCTTTAATTGATGCTCTAAATCTTCAGCTATTATTTCAGTATCTGCGTGTTCTCCTGTGCTTGAGCTCCCGCTTTCATAAGTGTGACCACTAGGCGGTGTTTTATTACTTGTATTAACAGCACCTGTATCATGTGGTACTACTTTACCGTCTAAGTATACATCGTATGTTTTCTCGTAATCTCCAAGCTTAACAAATACTAAAGCTTCATACTCTCCATCGTCGTTTCTTACATCCTTAGATATAGTATCAGCGGATGAATCGACTTGTACGGTCTTCTCTTTGTTAACAATAAATGTGTAGTCAGCTACTGTTAAAGCTCTTAATTGTTTTAAAGGATCAGTCAATCCACCTAAATATGTTTGTGCTAAGGATGTAGTAGTAACAGGAATACTAGTACCTATTGATAAGTTAATAACACCAACTGTAGGAGTACCACCACCCAACGATACCTGTACACAATACTTGTTCTGCTCATCTCTCTTTACGAAATGTGTAAACAACTTATCGCTATCACTTACAGTACTGTCGTTAAACTGATTAACCCATCTAGTATTCGGACGCTTTACTAATCCTTCAACAACAGTAGACCAAGCATTAATCTGCTCATCACACTGACCGGGATAACGAAGATTGTCTGGTTGTTGTGATACCCCTTGTGCGAGGTTCGGTACGCTTGTTACTAACAGAGGCATATCGTTTATCGGTCTATTACTCTAAGTACGCTGTAGTTATCAAAGATAGTACGGTCAGCATTCTCGGAGTCGCTATCAATCGCACGAGCTTTCGCTTCTACTTCTTCCCTCAAGGTAAACCCTTCGATCTCACGGTTACCAATAAATCGATTAGCAAATATACGAGCTGCTTTTACCGTTACATAATGTCTGATCTGCTCTGGCAAATCTTCAAACTCTAATTCAAAAGTGATTGTTCCTTTTACGCTCTTTGTCCACACCTCAGTATGGTTCTTTCTGTCGTATAGTTTTAATCCACGCTGTACAGGGTCTGTGTCTGTATATAACAATGGATCAAGGTCGAACTTCAATGTGTTATTCGGAAGTGTAATCTTACTGGTATTACTGTCAGGAGTAAGTTCGTATTCGTGTTCTGTATTGCAGTGCCAACCTTCCGATTGTACGGCTCTGCTTGTTTCATCCAATGTAGATATTGCTTGTATAGCTGTTATAGGTAGGCTTGTTTGTCCTGTTATCGTATTGACGGGTGATTCTCCGATGACGCTAATCATCGTGTTAACAGCTTCTAATTTAGTCGTCAGTGCCATAGCTATACATATAAAAAATAATCAGTGGAGGGGAGCGGAACGAATCACAGACCTCCCCAACACCGAGAGAAGAGCGTTACGCAATCAGTTCGATAGCACACTCAGGACGGAGAACTCCGTGACCCATAGCATACTTAGCGACAAACAACGTACCTTGACGCTCGATCTGATACTCCGATTCGGTAGCAAGATCAAGCAGTTTAACAGTTCCTACAGCAGCAGAATGAGAAACAATACCTTTAGTGGTGGTGAAGTTTCCGTTGTATCCTACTCCGTTACCGCCAAACACATCGTTGTTAGACTCACCGTCGCCAGTAGAAGTACCGCTGAGGTCAGTTGATGGGATGTGGTTTGACTTGAAGATGCTGATACCAGCGATCTGTGGAATGTTACCAGCAGCAAGACTTCCGGCTCCTCCGATATCTTTATTGATAGCAGAAGTAAGAGAGAAGCTGTTGGAATCGTCAGCACCAGTGATAAGCTTGTAGTACTCAGCAGGACGCAATACACAGAAACGACCGTCACTAGGAACATCGTGTTCGTCCATGCGTTGAGCAGCACTAAACAAAGCAGCTACCAACTCAGCACCTGTAGGATTACCTGTGTCAGAATTAGCGTCTCCGAAGTTTACGAAGGTGTTAGCACTGATGTCGAGGATGCTTCCGCCTTTACCAACTTGAGTCAAGTTAGCTCCGGTACGAGCAGCAGCGATGAACACTTTAGCAAGAGCAGTGTCGAAACGAACAGCAAGTGCTTTACCCAACTCGTTAGCGTATACTGAACGAATGTCGTAGTGATTCTTTACATCGTCGATGTTAGCCAAGAAAGTGGAAGCAACAAGCATCTTATCGATGGTGATGATCTTCTCAGTTTTCTTGATGTCGCTGAGGTAGCTGTTACCTCCGTCTGCGATGTTTTCACCGGGAGTGTGGTAAGAAGCAGAAGCGATACCAGTTACTGGGAACTGAGCAGACTTTCCGCTTTCGATTGTTCTGATGGTGTGTAGTGGCTTGAAGACGTTAGACTCTTCGAAGGTTTGCAGGATTTCTCCGCTGAACTTCTTGAGAAACAACGCATCGTTATCGGATCCGCCTTCAATAAGACCTACACGACTGGGGGATGTATTTCCGTTAGCCATAATATATGATCTCCTATGTTAATTAATTGTGAATATGTGTTTGATTACCAGTGACTTTCACTCCGTTCGTCTTCACAGGATTGTCCGCCGCAGCGGGTCGAGGGACTAGTTGTTGCTAGTTGTCGATTAAATTTAAGTATAAGTAAAAGGGAAAAAGGCTTGACTGTCAACCTCTTCGACCACTTGGACCAAAGTAGAAACCAAGGATACAAGGCAGTATTACCGTGCATCCCATAAGGCTGATGTGTCCAGAAGAGATCGATATTGGTTCTTGGTTAGCTTGAAAGCTGATGAGTCCAAAGAAGAACTCGTTGACTCCTTCTCCGTCTGCGTTGGTAAGTGTGACGATTTCTGCGGAGGGGAAGATGGTGCAGAGGATGATACACGCACAGAGCGTAGACACCCCGATAACAGCAAGAATACGACGAGTAAAAGAAACAAACTCACCAGTACCTCCTTTAGCGATTTCAGCTTGTAGTCTAAGGAAATTATCACTCGCACGAGCTTCTCTCGCCATTTCAAGATCATGCTTGTTCTGACGGGCTTCGAAGATATAACCAAACACGCCTTTAAGAATCGCACCCATAGCAGTGCTACCACCGCCCGTAATAAATAACATAAGTAATTCACCCATCTTTTCACCACGCTCCTACTCTCATTTGATCTACTTTAGCTCGTAGAATATCTAATTCTTTTTCTAAATATCTTAGCCGTTCAAACTGTTGATGGTCTGATGTTATCGGTGCATCTTGCATTTCTAGTAGGTGATTAAGGTCTGCCTTAGATTGTTCTGCAAACTTTTCTATGTGCATCATCCGTGCTGACAAGTCTCCCAATAACGTGCCCTCATGCTGTACACGATCTAAGCTACTATCCAATACCATCAGCTTATTCCACACTACAGAGTATCCCCACACACAAGTTCCGACTATAGCTATCACTTTAGCCATGAACGCAAGGTTGGCTTTTACCTGTACGTTATCTCCTAGTTCTGTTGCCATGTTCTTAATCATAATAAGAAACCCCTAGTGTCAGCAAACCAATAAACCAACACTAGGGGCACTATACCTTATGAACGAATAAACAACCTAAATATTACTCACTGCTAGTCTTCTGTCAATCTCTTCGTGGTACGCTTTATCCCCACTTTTATATCGTGGATCAGATTGAGCACGAGCTAATTCTTGCATACTTTTAAATGGCATGGTTGATACACCAGATACTGCACCTTGTGTAAGTTTAGGCTTTGCACCCACTTCGTTTTGATAACGTGCGTACAGTCCTTGAACTGCTAACTTAGCTTGCGAAATTGAACCCCCGGTGACGACCTCATCAAAAGCATCGATTTCTTCTTGTGGTAAATTCTCGTTCGCCCACTCAGCCATCGCATCGTAGTTGCCTTGAGCCACGCTTTTGATTTGTCCTTCTTCAGATGCTAACAATGCTTGCTGACCAGCTGCGTAGCTGTCAACTAAATCTCTGGGTAATCCGGCTTTCTCTAAAGAGTTATAAGTTTCCTCACTAAGTTTACCGTCGTTTTCAAAGAACTCTTTACTTGCTTCAGCAACCGCTTTGTATGCTTCACTAGTGTTCTCTTCAGTTTGTTCTTCGTCGTCCTCAGCTTTCTCTTCAACTTGTTCAGCTTCTGCCTCGTCTTCTTTAGGAGCTTGTCCAAGTTTCTTTTCCAGCTCGGCGTACGCTTGTGCCATGTCTTCCGCACTCTTGAACTTTTCGGGGAGCCATTCCGGGCGGTCTTCCTGTTCTTGCGGTAGTTCCTCGGCTTGCTGCTCTTCGGTGCTTGCGTTCTCTTCTTCTGGTTCGATTTCGCTTGGTGCTTTCTCATTGATTTCTACTCGGTGTAATTCAGCCATAGTTTGTTATTCCTCTTGCGGTGTTTCTGATTGTTGTGCCATGTACTGCTCCTGTGCTGCGTTGATAGCTGGTCCTACTGCGGGTGCTCCGAGTTTCTGAGCCATCTCCATCATCTGAGCTTGTTGCATAGCTTGTTGAATTTCTTCCTCCGTCTTGATCAATCCTTCCGTCTCGATACCCAAGGCAGTAGCTCTGCGTTTGAAGTAATCAGATACGTTTAAGTATTGAGTGACGGCTTGTGGTCCTACTATCTGGTTAGCTCCAGCAAGGAACATATCCAATCTATTCAGATCATTACCACGACCAAGAGCTTC
>Ga0208898_1001304_pt1 | contig 16708 bp, 31 predicted proteins | sample VirMetDEL_Mar_4_FD_184513 | JGI IMG/M metagenome (GOLD analysis project Ga0208898, IMG submission 184513) | Aqueous microbial communities from the Delaware River and Bay under freshwater to marine salinity gradient to study organic matter... | ecosystem: Environmental > Aquatic > Marine >...
AGGACTTAGATTTTCAAGGTGATACAGGAACAGGAAGTGTGGACTTAGATTCTGAGGTGCTAGATATTGCAGGAGGTACAGGAATTGATACGGTAGCATCAGGGCAAACTCTTACAGTTAATATTGACAGCACAGTAGCAACGCTTACAGGCACTCAGACGCTTACTAATAAAACCATAGATGCAGATGATAACACTATCTCAAACTTAGAGGTAGACAACTTAAAAGCAGGAGTACTAGACACAGATCTTACTACTGTTTCTACTTTAGATGACACACTAGCCTCAGCAAAAGCCATAAAGACTTATGTAGATGCTAACATTACAGCTCAGGATTTAGATATAACAGACGGTACTACAACCTCAGCAGTGGATTTGGATTCTCAGACAATGACTATTCAAGGCACAGCTAATGAAGTAGAAGTAAGCCTAACAGATCAGACTTTTACAGTAGGACTTCCTGATACTATCAATGTAAATGTTTCAGGTAACATTACAGGAGATATCGCAGGGAATGCAGATACAGCTACTGCTTTAGAAACAGCTAGAGATATTGCATTATCAGGAGACGTAGTAGGATCGGCTAGCTTTGACGGTACTGCTAATATTACAATAGCTGCCACTATTCAGCCTGACTCAGTAGCACTAGGAACAGATACCACAGGAGACTATGTAGCTAACTTAGGAACAGGTACAGGAGTTACTATTGCAAGCAACACAGGAGAAGGATCACAGCCTACAATTTCAGTAGATTATGGCTCATCTGCTAACACAGCAGTAGAGGGAGATACTGAGATCACAATAAATGGCACTACAAACCAAATAGAAATAACAGGAACTGCTAATCAAGCTCTAGGAGGCGCACCATCTTACACAGTAGGCTTACCTGATGATGTTACAATAGCAGGCAGCTTGATAGTTAGCAATGATCTAACAGTAAATGGTACTACTACCACAGTAAACACTCAGACGCTATCAGTAGAAGATCCACTAATTGCTTTGGCTATTGCTAATGATGCTAACTCAGTAGATACAGGGTTCTATGCTAAATACTCTTTAGATTCAGGTGTTACTACTAAGTTTGCAGGATTATTTAAGGATGCTTCAGATACTGATACTTTTAAGCTGTTCAAAGGTTTAGAGGTAGAGCCTACTACTACAGTTGATACAGCAGGCACAGGATATGCTTTAGCAGACATTCAAGTAGCAGGATTAGAAGCCACTACAATCGTAAAAACAGGAGGATCATCTACAGAGTTCTTAAAAGCAGATGGCTCAGTAGATACTAACACTTATTTGACAGCAGAAAGCGACACTTTAGACGCTGTTACAACAAGAGGCAACACTACTACTAACTCAATAGAAGTAGGAGCAGCTACAATCACAGGCGACCTTACAGTAGATACTAACACTTTATACGTTGATAGTACTGACAATCGAGTGGGATTGGGGATAGTTACACCAAGCACTTTACTTCATTTATTGGGAGGAGATGCAACAGTAACAATACAAGGGTCTGGAACAAATTCAAATTCTGGAGTTGATTTTTTTCCTAGAGATGGTAGTAATTCTGCTCATAAACAATCAATAAAAGGTGTTGGTAGTAGTTTAACATTTTTAACAGGTGGAAATAGCGGAAATAGTTATGTTCCTATAGAACGAATGCGTATTACAAGCGGGGGCGATATATCCTTTAGAGATACTTCTGCTAATGAGGCTTTCTACTGGGATGCGAGTACTGCAAGTTTGGGAATAGGGGGTAGTCCTACTGAAACATTGGAACTCCAAAAAGCTATCGATGGCAATAATGCTATAAGAATTGTAAATACAAATGCAGGTAATGCTGCCAATGCAAGGATGTATTTAGAAAGCGATTCAGCAAGGATAGATATAGCTGCTTTTAGTTCAACATATTCAACGGTAGGTGCTTGGCAAGATGCAGGTGTAATTACTACTGGTACTGCTTCAAGTAACGGGCTTTTCTTAAACGCACAAGCAGGCGGTATCAAGTTTATGACAAATCTCAGCGAGCGAATGCGCATAGAATCCGATGGAAAAATAGCTATTGATGGATATTCTAATGGTGGTTGGATTAAATCTGTCGGTTCAATAAGATTTGACATAGATAGCGACAATAATCAAACGGATAGGGCTTTTGTTGTTGGGAATAATAACGCTGCAAGTGATTTATTTACCATAAAAGAAAGCGGTCAGGTGGGAATAGGATTAACGCCATATACTACAAGCAGTTTATTAAATCTAAAAGGCAATGGTCTTGCTATAAAAAATGATTTAAATGGCGGAAGCAATAACTGGAGTTTAATTCAAAACCTTGCATCAACTACCGAGTCCTCAATAGATTTCACATCGGGTCAAGGTCTTGCTATGACTATTGCACACAACAAAAACGTAGGAATAGGGACTGATAGTCCTGTCGCATTATTACACATTAATGGTTCAGGGGATGCTATAAGAGTTACAAGTACAAATACGGGAGCAGGAGGTGCTCAAATAGATTTATTACATTATACTACCTCTCCTGCTGATAATGATGTTCACGGCGTTATAAATTTTGGTGGTTATTATTCAGGTACTTCATCTGCTTATGGTTCTGCAATTAAAAGTGTTTGGTCAGATGTTTCTGCTAAAAAAGCGGACTTGCAGTTCTTTACAAGGAATGATGCAGACTTTTCCCCCCGAATGACGATAGACTCGAGTGGGAATGTAGGGATAGGTGTTAGTCCAGTTAGAAAACTTGATGTTGATAGTGGTACATCTTCTGATATTGTGAGATTTGGAAATAATAGTGGCTCAATGACATTTGGGCAAACTACAAGTTTAACAAGTTTAGATTTAGCTACATCAAACGCTTACAGAATAAGACAGGGTGCTGTTGTTCCTTTTTATATAAACACAGATAGCAACGTTGGAATAGGTAGTACGGCTCCAGCAGGCAAATTTGAAGTCAATGTAGGTTCTTCTGCTGCTTATTTTACAAGAACCGCAGGTAATTCTGGTAGTACTTCTCCTGCTTTCGGGATTTCAGTAGATGCATCAAGACCAAGATTATATTCTTGGGGTGATGGAATGACTTTTTGGACTTCTGCGGTTGGAGGAACGCCTGCAGAACAAATGCGTATAACGAGTAACGGTCAAATTTGGATTGATGCTACTGAAGATGCTCCTGCTACAAATAATAGTACAGGAATTACTTTCAGAACGGGTGGCTTTGCTAATTTTAGTAGAGATAGTGGTACAGTAGCTTATTTTAATAGAAAAGGAAGTGATGGTACTGTTATAGATATAAGGAAGGATGCTTCTCAAGTAGGTCGTATTTCAGCTTCAGGTACAAGCATAGGAATTGGTTTTCAAGGGGGGGCTGCTGATGCCAATATATTAGATGATTACGAAGAAGGGACTTGGACACCTGAAGTAGCAGATGCTGCAAGTGGGGGGAATACTGCAACTTACTCAAGCAGTCAAGGTCATTACACAAAAATAGGAAGGCAAGTTACAGTTACTTGTCAATTTGCCAACATAACCACAACAGGGATGACTCCAGGGAATTTTATATATATTAGAAATCTTCCTTATACACCTGCTGCTTTAACTGGGACTGTCGTTTACACAGGTGCTTTAAAATGTAATTTCCTTAACGCAAACGCAGATTCACTTGGTTTTATTGTATATACAGCTGATAATGCTACAACTATAAGTATAGCTGAACAATTTGATAATGGTTCAGGGGTATCATCAACAATTTCAGATATTAATAGTGGGGCGTGTGATTTACAATTTTCATTAACATATTTTGCATCATAATAAATAAATAAATAATGGCACTAACAAAAGAAAAAATTCAAGACAAAGTAGAAATTGTATCAAAGTACAAGCATCTACAAATTCGCTACTCTAATCAGATATTAGAAGATGGCGTAAAGATTTCAGAGTCCTTTGAGCGTACAGTAGTAAGCTGTGGTGATTACGAAGCAGCAGATGCTAATGGAGTAAGAGCGATTGCTGATGCAGTTTGGACTGCTGACTTAATTAGCGAATACGAAGCGAGTATTAACCAACCAGAAATAGTAGAATAATGACTTACAATTGGAATAACAAAACGGTAGATACCTATCCTGATTTAGACGGCAACGCTGACGTTATATTCAACGTTCATTGGCGATTAACTGGTGAAGATGAAAACGGCAACGTTGGGAGCGTATATGGTACGCAATCTTTAGACACAAGCGATTTATCTTCTTTTACCGCGTTTGCGGATATTACCGAAGAACAAATTAACGGTTGGATTGAAACGGCAATGGGTGAGGATAGAGTAGCTGAATTGAAAGCTAACATTGACGCACAAATTGAAGAAAAAATAAATCCTACGGTAGTAAGAAAGCAAATTGGAGAATAATTCGTATATTTGAGGATAATCCTTAAAATACAATAAGATGAGTAAATTAGAAGAAAAAGAATTACAAGTATTAAAAGAGCAAGAAGCCAAAAAAGGTGCAATCCTCCGCGATTTAGGGGTATTGGATGTGCAGAAACATTCTTTGCTCCACGCATACTCCGTAATTCAGAATCAACAAGAAGAGACTAAGAAAGAACTTGAAGAGAAATACGGCAAGATAAATGTGGATTTATCAGATGGTTCTTTTACGGAAGTAGAAGAAAAAAATGATAACTGATATTAAAACATACGGACTAAATATAGTAGCATTATACGTTAGTGTATTAGATGGTATTAATCCATATTTACAAGCAGTCTCTTTAGTTTTGGCTATAGTATATACAACAATACAAATATACCAAAAACTTAAATGAGCAAGATAGACATAAACGGAGATGGTCAAGCTGACTTCACTATCTCAATTACCCAAATTATAACAATAGCAGCTATGTTTGCCTCTATTGTTGGGTCTTACTATACACTAAGTGCTAAGATTGAAGCTAACGATACTGCTGTAAAAAAACTTAAAGAAAACGAGCAAAAATACACTTGGCCGGCACAACGTAAACTAGAAGAAGATTTTCAAACTATTAAGTTGGAAATGAGAGATTTTATGAAAGACTTAGAGTGGATACAAAAAGAAAACAACGACAAGAAAAGAAGATGAAGATACTTAAGTCAATAAAGTATTGGTTTATAGAACGTGCTGCAAGTGGCACGGCGTTTGACTTATTTCTCATTGGTTTAGTAGGGCTATTATCGTTAATGTTAATTGGATTGTTTGTACAGTATGTATGAGGCGAAGTACTTTACGATTGGTGAATTTGATTCGCCTGACTTACCTAATAGCGGTATCAATATGGATAACGAGTTTCTCAAGTTGCTCGATAAAGCGCGAGATACAGCAGGAATACCGTTTAAGATCACAAGTGGTTACAGAACTGAATCTCATAATTCAAAGGTCGGTGGAGTTGCAAATTCCTCCCATCTTAGAGGATACGCAGCCGATATCGCTTGCACAAGCGGTACAGATAGATGGACTATCATTGACTCCCTTATCAAAGCAGGATTCAATAGAATTGGAGTTGCAAAAACATTTATCCACGTTGATAACGACCCGGATAAGTCAAGTGCAATATGGACATACTAACACAGTTGGGACAACAATATGTCTGAGATAAAGAATGAGTAAAAAGAAGTTTAAGGATACTAAGGTCGGTCAGTTTCTCCTTGAAAAGATACCTCAAGTAGTTGGAAAGATAGCAGAAGATACTCCAGTAGGAAGTGTTATAGAGGCTATTATAGGGGGTTCTGAAATGAGTGATGCCGATAAGGAAGTAGCCTTAGAAAAACTTAAAATAGAACGCGCTGAGATAGATGGGATAACTCGTAGATGGGTTGCAGACTCCCATAGTCAATCCTGGTTAGCAAGGAATGTTAGACCTTTAACTCTTGCTGTATTGGTTTTAAGCTATGTTGGGGGATGGTTTATGGGGTTAGATACCTCCGATACATCTGATCTATTGACTTGGGTTCTTTGTGGGTATTTTGGCGCAAGAACTGCTGATAAAATTGGAGTAAACTTTAAGAAGTAATGGCAAAAGGAATTACATTCGTTTATAGAGTTAAAAAGAAAGTAAGTCGTGATACCCACGCAAAGAGTAAAACAAGCAAATTAAAGTCTTCTAAAAACTATAAGAAAACTTATAGAGGTCAAGGAAGATAAGTCTAATCAATTTAATATCGTAATGAGAATGAACATAACTGAGTATGCTCGTAAAATTGCTGAGGATTACCAACAATCAGCTAAACAACGCATTGACAAACTTCTAGAACTAGACTGTAGTAATTATACTAAGTTAGGGTTAGATTCTACTAAGGAGGAAAGAAACGAAGTGAAGGAGTCAAGTAAGTTTATTTACTCGGTTATAAAAGATATTGACGAATCTGAAGGAAAATTATTACTAAAAACATTGGATTTGTGAATTTAATAGGTATATTTGTAAATGTGAATTTAATACCCCTCCCTTTGGGAATTTAAGTTTATCTTTGTTTCTTGGAGAAGAGAGCAGTTTTAATCGACTGCTCTTTTTTTGCTCTAAATATTTTGTCAGTTGGAAATAATGACTATATTTGTAATATGAAAACTATAAATGATAAACTGGTCGCTATTCAGGGGAGACTGAAAGCACCAAAGAACCAAAGGAACAGTTTCGGTAATTATAACTATAGGAGCTGTGAGGACATCTTAGAGGCTGTAAAGCCATTACTTAATGAGTACAATCTTACAGTTACTCTTACTGATGAGACTGTACAATTAGGAGAATTGTATTTTATCCAGGCTACTGCTGTTATATCAGATGGTACAACGGCAATTAGTTCTTCAGCTCAAGCTGGTATCAACCCAAATAAAAAGGGTATGGATATCGCACAATCATTTGGAGCAAGTTCATCTTACGCTAGAAAGTATGCGTTAAATGGGTTGTTCTTGATTGACGATACTAAGGATGCTGATGCTACTAACACCCACGATAAGGTAACTTCAGCTCCAATAGCTACAGAAAGTGGAGAAGACGATGGTAAATCCTGGTTACAAAAGAATACCATTCAGTTTGACAATGCTAAAAGAGCAATGAAGGAAGGTTATACAATAACCGATATTAGAAAAAAATACAAAGTGAGCAAAGAAGTTGCTCAATTACTACAATCTTAATTTTAATTTTTATATTATGAGTAATCAAAACAATGATCGTAAATTCGTAGGACAAGGTGTAAAAGCTAAAGGATACGACTTAGTAAACATCTCAATTGCAAAAAGTAAGTTAGAGCCTTATTGGTTTGAGTATAATGGAGAACATTATGTGAAACTTACTATTGGAGCAAAAAAAGAAGTTGACCAATACGGTAAATCACATTCAGTATGGATAAATGATTATGTTCCTGCTAATGAGACTAAGCAACAGTCTAAGCCAAACAATAATGTTGTGGAGACTGATATGCCGTTTTAATATTCTGTTTGTGTAGATTAGGGGGAGTTTTAATGCTCCCCTTTTTCAACTTAAATTGTGTTCGATGGAATTAACTTATAACGAGTTTGATTTATTGACTGAGATAGCTATGGATGCTAGTCAGAATGATGGTGTATGTTTACTTACAGATAAGGAGCTTTTATCCTCCATAAATGTAAGTGAGAGAACGTATTACCGGTTATTGAGTAGTCTAGAGGATAAGGGGGTTATATCTAGAAATACTCAATCTATTGGTCATTACGGTAAAAAGAGAACGATAAAAGTTTTCTTAGACAAAGAGAATTATACTAAGTATAGCAAGTATAATACTTAGTATAATATACTTAGTACTATACTTATAGTACTTAGTAAGATATAATAATAATATATAATATAATATAATATATAATACTTAGTATAATACTACAAATCAAGAAACAAAAAAAATGATACAAGAATTTGAACAACTAGGAATAAACTTAAAATCACTAAACCAAGAGGAGCAAAAACTAAAATGTCCAAATTGCCTTAAGGTAGGTAAGACCCATTATAACGATTTATGTTTGGCGGTAAATATTCAGAAGGGAGTTTATTATTGCCATAAGTGTGGGTGGGCAGGTAACGTCAAAACAAAAGAGATGGATAACTTATACAAGATACCAACTAAGAATAATCTCCAGAAGTTAACTAAGGAGGGTAGAGACTTTTTAAATTCACGAGGTATTACTGATGAGGTGATTGATAAAAACAAGATAGTATCTTCCTCCAATGGGAGTATGATAGTGTTTCCTTATTTCAAAGATGGAGTAATGGTAAACTATAAAACACGAGGTGTAGATGGCAAGTTCTTTACTCAAGCTAAAGATGCTCAACCTATTATCTATAACTATGATCGAGTAGTAAACAATACAAAACTAGTTATTTGTGAGGGGGAGATGGACTCTTTGTCTTGGGAGGTAGCTGGTATCACTACCCATACTTCTGTTAATATGGGTGCGCCAAACCCCACAGATAAGAATATAGATGGCAAGCTTAAGTGTATTGATAACTCTTACGAAGTGTTTGAAACTGCTAAACTAGTGTATATAGCAACTGATAACGATGAGAATGGGAGAATACTTCAAAAGGAGTTATTAAGACGTATTGGCTCTGAGAAATGTAAATTAGTCGATTTAAGCCCTTATAAAGATGCAAATGAGGTATTACTCCACGAAGGTAAAGAAAGTCTCTTAGAACGCCTTAAAAACGCTTTAGACCCTAAGGTGGAGGGTGTCTTTACTGTTGGAGATGTATATGAGAGTTTGATGGATGGGTTTCATAATGGTGTTGCAAGAGGTACTACTACTTATGTTGGAGATATTGATGATGCCTGGACTTGGAGACTAGGAGAAGTTAATGTTTGGACAGGGTATCAGAACGAGGGTAAATCCTTATTCCTTAATCAACTCGCAGTAATCAAGTCATCTTACGAGGGGTGGAAGTTTGGTATATTCTCTCCGGAGAACTTCCCTATCAATGATTTGATAAATGATTTGGTGGATATGTATATTGGCAAGACTTCTGATCCTTATTACGGTAAATTGCAAATGAGTCTTGATGAGTATAGAGAAGGTCTTAAGTTTGTTCAAGACCATTTCTTTATAATTTATCCTCCAAAGAATTTTACTCTTGGAGCAATATTTGATAAGGCTAAATATCTCGTGAGGAGTAAAGGTATACGAGGTTTAATAATAGACCCATACAATACTATCCAACATAAAATGTTGAGTGGGGAGAGAGAAGACCTTTATATTTCACGTTTTATGAGTAAGCTTAAACAATTTGCGGTGGAGAATAATGTATCGCTAAATTTAGTTGCCCATCAAATTACTCCAAGAAAAGATGAAACAGGTCGTTATCCTCGCCCGGATGTCAACTATATCAAGGGGGGAAGTGAATTTGCCAATAAGGCTGATAACGTACTTATGGTATGGAGACCAAATAGAGCTATTGACTTTAAAGATAAAAAGGTTATATTTGGTTCACAGAAGATTAAGAAACAAAAACTTGTAGGGATTCCTCAAGAGGTGGGAGATATAGAATTTAACATTTTTGAACAAAGGTATTACTTTAATGGGTCAACACCTTTATCGGAAATAGATGAAAGAAGAAAAAGAAATAATAATGTCTCTGCCTCTCTACATAACCAATCGGAGCAACAAGAGGAAATGGTTGACATTGAATAACTACAGGAATTGGCACTATCAAGTGAGCAATGATATTAAAAGAAGGTTTAAAGCTGATATATCGAGAATGCTAAATTTTAGAATTGATGGTAAGGTTAAAATTGAGTACTTTTACTTTGCTCCGGATAAAAGGACTAGAGACCTTATGAATGTGATATCAGTAATAGATAAATTCTTTCAAGATGCGATGGTGGAATTGGGGTGTATAGAGAGTGATGATTTATCTACTGTTGTGGAGGTAAATTCTTGTTATATGGGGATTGATAAAGCAAACCCTAGACTAGATGTAATAATAACTAAATTGTAAAGATGTATATACAATTATTCCCTATTTATGGGTTTATGGTTGGATTCAACTATTGGAACACCAAAATGGAAATTGAGGATGACGATCTCGAAGAGACCGAACACCTATTTCAGTTAATGATTGGTATAATTGGTATATCATTTCATATATGGAAATGAGGGTAATTGACATTTTGGCGGATAAACATCAAGATTGGTTTGCTATGGCTAAGTCATTTGGAATTAGTGATGACGATGCAAATGAGCTTGTACAGCAAATGTATATTAGGATTAACGATTATGTAGATGACCCTAAGAAAATACTTTACAATGAGACTGAGGTCAATACTTATTATGTTTATGTCACACTAAGAAATCTTTTCTTATCCTCTTGCAATGTTAAGAATAGACAATTATTTGTAGATTATGAAACTGTAAGGCGTTTTATAGAGTCTATTCCGGATGACAATAATACTGAAGAGAAAATTAAGTTCGATAAGGTGATAGATAAAGTGGAGGGTATTGTAGACGATTGGTATTGGTACGATAAGAAAATATTCAATATTCATTTCTTTGAAGAGATGAGTATGAGAAAAATAGCTAAGGACACTAAAATTAGTTTGAGTTCAATTTTTAATACATTAAGCAATGGCAAGGCTAAAATCAAAGAAGGTGCAATCGAAGAATATCGACAGTACCGAAAAGCAAAGCGCAAAAACACCGAGTAAGTCTATTGGTTTTGGAGATACTGTAGAGAAGTTCTTTGAGGCTACTGGAATCAAAAAAGCAGCTAAATTTATATTAGGAGAAGATTGTGGTTGCGATCAGCGCAAAGAAACACTTAATAAGATTTTTCCGTATAATAAACCAGAGTGTTTGTTGGAGGATGAATATGAGTATTTAGATGAGATATTCAAGGCAGGTAAGAACACCATCACTCCTAAACAACAAGAAAGACTTATTATGATTTACAATAGAGTCTTTAAAGATAAAGCACAACCTACATCTTGTGGGAGTTGTTTTAAGAATAATGTTTATAACAAGCTCCAAAGAGTTTATAACGAATATAAGTAATGACTGAGAAGGATTTATTTTTGTATCTTAAAAATACAGTATATCCAGATTTAGTTAAGAGCCATAAACCAATGAGTCGATGGGATTGTTATAGCCCACAATTTCTCCATCGTATAGAATTGAAATGTAGAGGTAGGCATTATGATACGCTTTTGATTGAAAAGAAAAAGTATGATGCACTCCACCTTAAATGTAGTGATACTATAGATACTCCAATTTACATTAATTCAACTCCAAACGGAGTCTATAGATTTGACTTATTTTTAGTCGATCCAGTATGGGAAGTTCAATTCCACAATAAGACAACCTACTTCTCCAATAATAATAAGGTGGAGAAAATAGTTGCAATGTTAGATGTAAAAGACGCAGAAATATTATGAGCAGTTCAGTAGACAAGTATTTTGACTTATTAGAGTCTGGAGGGTATGTTACATCCTCCACAAACGAAAATCCTAAAGTAGACTCAATCGTAGAGGCTGTTAAGGATAAGTATGATGCAAGGAGTAGAAAAGGTATAGAAACCTATAAGACTACCTTGCAAGATAATCCGGATGGATTTTACGCATTTTTAAACCATCTACAAGAGGAGCTTATGGATGCTACGCTATACATTGAGAAACTTAAACGTCTAAACAGATGAAAAAGGTTTTGGATGTTTGTTGTGGGCCTAAGGGTATGTGGTTTGATAAGAATGACGAAAGAGCATTGTATCTAGACAAGAGAAGAGAAACTCATATAGATGTTTATCCTTGTGGTACGAAAACAAATATAATTGACCCTGATATCATTGGAGATTTTACAAACATAGAGCAACAAGATAATTCTTTTTGGCACGTTGTTTTTGATCCTCCCCATATAGAACAATATTCAGAAAGTCAGATAACAAAAAAATATGGGGCTTTACAAGGTGATTGGAGGGATATGATTAAGAAGGGTTTTAAAGAGTGTTTTAGAGTCTTAAAGCCAAATGGAACTCTTATTTTCAAGTGGAATGAAGTGAGATTTCCTGTTAAAGAGATATTGACACTTACTGATCAGAAACCATTATACGGTCATAAAAGCGGAAAGAAGATGCAGACGCATTGGATATGTTTTATAAAGGATTAAGAAAACAATATGAAAGAATCTGAGTTAATTAGGATGAAGAGGGAAATAAAACTAACCCAACAAGCGTTGGTTGTAGCCCTTGCTAAAATAGAAAGAATCGAATCTAAATTAGGAATAGATGCCACTACTGAAACCAAAGAAGTACGAGACAAATAAGGATTTTACAAAACGTTGTATGGGGAATGCTAAGATAGGAGAAGAGTACCCAGACAGAGACCAACGGTTTGCAGTTTGTCAAACAATTTGGAAAGAACAATTCAATCCTAAAAAATAATTTGGATTATTAAGATTTTATTCTATCTTTGTTAAAAACAAAGGTAAAATGAAAATACTTAAATTACTATTATTAAATCCCCACTACACGCTGATATTCCTATTTATAGGGGTCTTCTACATTATTGAGGTTGTAATAGAGGTATTGATGATACCTTTTCTGTATACCTTAGATGGTATAGAAATGTTAATAAAACAACTATTAAAACTTGTAAAGTAATGGGAAGAACAAAAGAATTATTAGGAAACTTCGACCACGAAGAACAAGCGATTGAGTTTTATGCTCGGCTTGAATTACTCCGACAAATGGAGGAAGAACTTGTAGACCCAAAAATACCGGAGTCTGTTAAGAGATGTATCTTAAAAACAATACTATTATGAATCCAAGAACCATTACTACTTTAGATGGTAGATTTTGGCAAGTTCAAGACATCTTAAATAAGATGATGGATGATGAATTCTACTTTGGATATTTGGGGGAGAATGCACTCTCCTCCTCATCTTGTACTAAGTTATTAGACTCACCTCTTAAGTACCAACAATCCTTAGGAGGTTCTACAGAAAATTCCTCCGCATTGAGAATCGGATCACTATTCCACTATAAGATATTAGAACCTGAGAAGTGGGACTCCCTAAAATTTGTAGATGTTAAGAGTAGAAACACAATCAAGTTTAAGGAAGCATTATCTGAATATGGGGAAGCCTATACGTTAAGTGAGAAAAGACAAGCTGAGGATATGGCGAATACCTTTCTTGTAAACTCTAGGTGTATGGATATGTTGAAACATACCCGACAAGAGGTTCCTGGTATTGGCGAAATATTTGATTTTCCATTTAGAGCTAAGGCTGATATCTTAGGAGATGGATATATCGTAGACTTAAAATCCACAGATGATGTCAAGGGATTTAGGTACTCCGCTAATAAGTGGAATTACGATAGTCAAATGTATATTTATTGCACATTGTTTGACATACCTTATGATTGCTTTACGTTTGTGGTAATTGATAAGAAGTCAAATGCACTAGGTATATTTGAATGTAGCAAGGAGTTTTATCTTAGTGGTAAGGCTAAGGTTGAAACGGCTTGTCAGATTTATAGAGATTACTTTGTAGATAAGAAACGTTCTCCAGAAGAATTTTATTTATACGATGTACTATAGTAAAGAAGAATGTTATAATGAAACCTACCTTTCCCTTACTCTTGGAGTATTAGCGGAAGAGGATATAAGACACTTAATGAGCTTCTATGAGGATACAGAACAGTACGAATGTTGTGCTGGTATTGTTGAGGCTTATAGAGATTATAAAATAAGAAAGGAAGATTAATATGACACCTGAAGAGATAAAGAAAACTGTTGAGAAATATTATGGGATTGATGACATCGCCATAAAGTCCAGAAGGATGGACTATGTGTACGCTAGAATTGTTTATGCTATATTATGTAGAAGGAATACTCCAGCTAGTTATACAAAGATTGCTGACTTATTAAATAGAGACCACTCCACAGTCATCCATAGTATAAAAACTTATAACGATGTTTGGTGTAGGAATCCTATTGCGTTTAAGAAGGAGTTGATGGATGTACAAATATTAGAAGAACAAATAGAGGTTAACTTCAACAATATAGAAAATAGACCTGAGCTTTTTGATATTTATAAACGACAGGAGGCTCATATAGACAAATTATCAAATAGATTGATGATTTTACAACAGGAGAACATACGGCTCAATAAAATGATTGAGTCAGTTACTCCAAAATTAAGGGTATTAGGAATAGACATAAATAGCTACGCATAATGGAACAAGAGGACAAAAAACCAAAGAAACCAGATGGTAGACGTAATAACGGTGCTGTCAAAGGTATATCTAGAGGTCAGGGTAGGCCTCCAAAAATAAAAGAGAAGGAGACCAATGCTTTAACTCTAAAAGCTCTAACAAAGGCTTTTGGTAGTGAAGAGAAGGCTTGGATTCACGTTGCTAAGAAAGCGGCAGAAGGTAACTTCAATTACACTAAGATGTTATGGGAGTATCGTTATGGAAAACCAAAAGAGCAACAGGACTTAAACGTAAATACTAATATTAATATCCCGGTTGTAGACTTCTCCAAGCCGAAGACTATAGATGTGGATCACGAAGATATAAAAGATGAAAAAAAATAAGGGTAAAATTTTAGAGGAGGAGATGCCAGATGACTTCTGGAATTACTTAGTCAATCCAATAGTTGGATATTATGTGGACACTATATTTAGAGAAAGTGGATATAAAAATAAATAGTTATGGATAAAATAAATCAGATAAAAAACAAATCCGGTAATTCAGCAATAATAAGCTGTTATGAGAGGGGTTTTAGAGCATTGGAGGATGGTACAATAATTTCCGCCAAAGGAAAAGAAATTGGTTCAATAGGCCCAGACAATAGGATTCGATTTAGCTACCGCCATCCAGATAAAAATAATTCTAATTTAAGCGTTTTAGCCCATAGGTTTATTGCCTATCAATTATATGGTGATAAGATTTTTGAACCTGGAATTTTAGTTCGCCATCTTAATGACAACCCATCTGATAATCGTTTTGAGAATATATCATTGGGAACGAAAAAACAGAATGTAAAAGATGCTAAAAAAAACAAAATAGAACTTGGCAATGGTGGTAAGTATAAAGGTCAATACGGCAAAATATATAGATACTACAAGAAAAAAGGTTGGTCAAGAACAATGAGGGATATGGGGGTTAGCTTTAGGATGCTTTCATATATAAGAAAGACTTACAATCCAACCTTAATGGATAAATTTATAATATGGTTGACAAAATAGATTTAAACCCTAAGTACCAATCACTATTTCAATCTGATAGTAGATACTTTGTCGTGACAGGAGGTAGAGGCTCAGGTAAGTCTTTTGCGATTAACACCTTCTTAGTACTCCTTACTTATGAGCAAGGCACTAAAACGTTGTTTACTCGTTACACGATGAGTTCTGCTTCGATGAGTATTATCCCAGAGTTTAGGGAGAAGCTAGAGCTTATGGGGGTAGAGAGCCAATTTGAGATAACCAAAACCGAAATCACAAATAAGTTGACCGGTAGTTCAATATACTTTAGCGGTATCAAGACTGCAAGTGGAGACCAAACTGCGAAGCTAAAGTCTATACAAGGTATCAATACATTTGTACTAGACGAAGCAGAAGAGCTTAATGACGAAGCATCCTTCGATAAGATAGACTTCTCCATCAGAAGTAAGATAGCAAAGAATAGATGTATCCTTGTTCTAAACCCTACTACTCGTGAACATTGGATATATCAAAGGTTTTTCCAGAACCGTTCTATAGAAGATGGATTCAACGGTACAAAGGAAGGTGTAACCTATATCCATACAACATACCTTGACAATCTAACAAACCTATCAAATAGTTTTATTAAGGAGATTGATAGGATTAAGGAACGTAGACCGGATAAATACCTCCATCAAATAATGGGAGGGTGGCTACAGCAGGCAGAAGGTGTAGTCTTTACTGATTGGCAAATAGGAAAGTTTAACGAAGAGATAGATTCAATATTCGCACTAGATTTCGGATTCTCGCAGGATCCCTCAGCTCTTGTGGAGATTGCGGTGGATAAAGAACGAAAGATAATTTGGCTCAAAGAACATCTATATAAGAAGGGATTAGTTACCTCCCAAATATACGATTATTGTATAAGGATAGCAGGTAGGAATTTAATAGTTGCTGATAACTCAGAACCTCGACTCCTTAGTGAGATGAAGATGAAAAACCCACCTCTTAATATGACTCCTACTATAAAAAAGAAAGGTAGTATATTATCCGGTATTGCCCTTATGCAAGACTACAATATAAATGTGGAGGGTGAGAACTTAGTCAAGGAGTTTAATAATTACGTTTGGAGTGTTAAAGGGCTGAAGCCTATTGACTCCTTCAATCACCTTATAGATGCAAGTCGGTATGGAATTCAATACCTCCTCACAAGGTCAGTACCTAAGGGGATGTACGTTATACGATGAAGAAGAAGAAGCCAAGTCTTAAGTATATGTTTGTGCCTGATAAGAGCCATTACGATGCTTTTATTTGGTGTAACAAGAGGTATATTAGGATTTATCCTAAAATTCAAAAGGATAGTACTTATAAGCTCGTAAGGGAGGATGATGGACAAGTAGTATTTGTGTCTAAGGAAACGTTTGGTAAAGATATATTAGATGAGAAAATTTGGAGATTTTATAAATATATTTTTGATAGTAAGAAAAAATAACTATATTTGATAAAAGATTTTTT
>Ga0208898_1001306_pt1 | contig 16699 bp, 30 predicted proteins | sample VirMetDEL_Mar_4_FD_184513 | JGI IMG/M metagenome (GOLD analysis project Ga0208898, IMG submission 184513) | Aqueous microbial communities from the Delaware River and Bay under freshwater to marine salinity gradient to study organic matter... | ecosystem: Environmental > Aquatic > Marine >...
GACTAACAAAACAGTTTCATTTAGTCTCTTAAACATCGGCAAACAAGCCAGTGACACTAGCGACAAGCCCTTGGGGTAGCTACAAGGTGAAACAACGGTGGTAACGTACCTAGCGAGGGTGAGCCGAATTGAGATTGAAAAAAGATTGTTGACAAGTAAAACGGTTTCGATTAGTCTCTAGAAATACCAAGTCGGGAAGGCGAATTGATCCGACTATAAAGTGGCCAAGAATACAAGTCGGTTATGCGTCATATGTTGACCGACTATAAAGAAACGAACACCCGCTAATGCGTGGATAGGGCGTAGGCTACCAGAGTCTATCAAGGCTAGGTATCTAGCTTGAGGCGGCACTTGCTACCAAGGGAACAAGTGTGCGACAAGTCAAGGCTTAGTGTAAATCTCTGGGGTGGTCAATGCGGGTTGGGCGTAATGTGAACAGACTAGTTTTGTAAGTTGTCTAGTCTGGCTGCTACAGTGCTAGTGGTTAAATCTACTTTACAGGCTCAACAAGTAACTACACAAGAAACTGATGCCCTAGCTATCCTTGGATATGCCGCTGATGTATTGCGTGTGAAAAACTGCCCTAGCAAGGCGGGTGAAAATTGAGAGTGAAACACAAAACAATGGGGTGACGGTATGCTAGGCTTTGCCAGATATTTATTGTCACCCCATAATTGTTGTTGACATAGTGTGATTATGGGGTGTAATGTATACCCATAACCCGATGAAGTTTAACCTAACAATGGAGAATTGCTCATGTCTATTCAAACAATCAATGTGTCTTTCTGGAAACAATCAACTGGCCTGACTGGTCAAAATTTGAATGAGGACAACGCACGAAAATTCGCTCGTGTTGCCCGTAAATTCAACAAGAAAACTGGTCTCAAGCTGTCAAAAATGGCTGCTTACCGCGCTAGTCGTACTGTTGCCCGTGAATTGAAAGCGGAATATGGCTCGCGTATTGTGTCCAATTCCAAGACAACATTTGAGTTGTTGCTTACTGGTGTTGACAAGACACTGGATCGCAAGAACCACAACATTGACCTAGGCACGTTTGATATCAGTTCTATTACTGATCTGGCTTGTAAGCCAACCGGACGCAAAAAGTCTGCCTAAGTTGGTTGCAATGTAATGCTTGACAAGTGTTGCATTGCACCCCATAAATACACTACCAACAACCAACAAGTGAGGTGTCACATGACAATCATTTACGATCTATCTAAAGTGCCAGCCGATGTTGTCGCACAGATACACGCAAGCCCTAAGTTTACCAAGTGGTTTAGCGAGTTTCCGACTAAACTATTAGGTGTCAGTGGTGACGCTAAGACTGTCAAGGGTGAAAAGTATGGGGTGCTTACTGCCATATTCTATGGTTCCCCTGCATCTTCAAGCGGTGTCAATATGTGTGCAATGGCTGAGACTGCATCTTGCATTGATGCTTGCCTGAACACTGCTGGCAGGGGTGCTATGACTGGTGTACAGATGTCCAGACTACGCAAGACGCTATTCATGCTGCAATTCTGGGATGACTTCAAGGCTATGCTTCTGCGTGAGATAGAGAAACATGCCAAGTACTGTGCCAAGCATGGCTACAAGTGCGCTGTCAGGCTCAATGGCACTACTGATATTCGGTGGGAACTCAAGATATGGGATGACATGGTGCGACTACATAACGCATTTGGTGTACACTTCTATGACTACACCAAGATACCCAACCGCCTTGTGCCTGATACGTCAATCTATGACTTGACATTCAGCTACAGTGGTGTAGAAAAGTATCAGCGTCATGTTGAGACTGCTAGGGCAATGGGTATGCGTTTGGCTGTAGTGTTTCGTTATCGTACACAGATACCCAAGTCATTCTTGGGCATGGATGTAGTCGATGGTGACGATAGTGACTTGCGTTTTCTTGAGCCGCAAGGTGTAGTGTCTGCGCTGTATGCCAAGGGTAAAGCAGTGCATGACCAGTCTGGTTTTGTAGTAGGGTAAGAGGTGATAAAATGTTTGACAAATTAGTTCTAATGGTTATCGGTCTAGGTATGTGCGTACTGTTTTTCTGTGTATCATTTATCATGTTACACCTAGACCACATAGTTATGTCAGGTATGTGCCTGTTTTTATCGGCGTGTGGCCTGTCCGGTTTTATCTTAACAATGGCAGATGAGGGGTAAAGATATGTTACCAGATACACAACACAATCGTGAACAAGCCTTTGAACACATGTACGGTATGCCTAAAGAATGGCTGGATGAATTGGTAGAGGATTGGCAAGAACCTTTGATGGGTGGCTTGACAATGCTGGCAATGTCTATCTTATCAGATGCACAAGAATGTATTGCGGTTGGTAGGCATGAGACTGCGCGGCAGTATATCAATCGTGCCAAGTATGTGATTAAACAACAAGCGACTATATGTTGCGGTTGATCTAGCAGTGCGGCCTGAAAAGGACAAACGCTAGGTAAGTGTGGGTGGGTCTGTGATGCCATTCGATAGGTGTCCTTTCCCCACCCATGCGAAACTTCTTATCGTTATCAGCACAAAGAAAGGTCTTGACTATGGTATATCGTATAACTAAAATACATAATCCAGTTGCGGCATACAATAGACGTAGGCCACAAGTAGTACACGACAAAACCAAATATAACAGAAAAAGGGATAAAGCAGATGCGAATAAAAACTCAGATGAAAAATCGTATCAAAAAGGTGAACAAGAAAGCACCTAAGTGGCAGCGTAATCGTATGGCTGAACAGGCTATGCGTGTCACAATAATCAATCGTGCTTTCGATTTAGATGAACCAGAACAGGCAGCTATTGCCGCACACCAAGGTAGGAGGTATCCATAATGAGATATGTAGTACAAGTAATGACAATGGGTGATATGTCACCCGCAGGTTTATCCCACGCCTATTACAACAGTCCTGATGGAGAGCCAGAGGACATTGTAGTAGCAACAATGGGTGTCTACTCTAGTCTTGATGAGGCATCAAAAAACGGCGCAAAAGACTACGCCGCGTTTGAAAGTGAGTATGGTGACATGGAAGAAAGCGGTTGCTGGATGCAATGCGTAGGTATTGAAGAAGATGAATACCTAGATTATATGGTTACGTCAGATGCCTTTGAACATCTTACTTCTGATGAACTATACGCCATTTACGAAGGAGATAGAACATGACTAAATTACTGACCAAGCCGGAACGAATGTCATTGCATACCATGCGAGAGGATTACCTAGAGATTTTCCAAAATCAGGCTGAGATGCGTGAGGAAAAGCCCGAACTGTGGCATGGCATTGTAGACCAATGGGAAGCAATCAAACAAACACTGGACGATGATGAGTGGGAGAAAATCAAAAGCACTTGTCATACAACGATAGATGGCAATGCTTGACTGCAACACAATCCTGTGCTTACAAAACCAGATGCCTGATGTGGGCATGGATGACGTGTTCATCGTTGGGTATCTGGTTATTGGTACGGCTGTAGTTATATACCTAGTAATTGATGCATTGAAGGAGAATTAATATGCCTAATCATACAGACAACAGAGTAATCCTGTCACACGATGACAGCCAACAGATTGACATGATTTACAACGTAATGAACACAGAGGGTACAGAACTGTGTCATCACTTGATACCAGAGCCTCGTGATGACGAGAATGAACCCACATCAGGCTGGTATGACTGGCGGCTAGAGAACTGGGGTACAAAGTGGGATGTGTATGAAACACACTGTACCCGCATTGACGCTAACACACTGCAACTGTACTTCTATACTGCGTGGTCACCACCTATCCCTGTCTTCGACAAGCTGGTAGACATGGGCTTTGAAATCAATGCACGTTACCTTGATGAAGGCTGGGGATACATTGGTGAATACACCGATGGTGACGACTGGGTTTCTACCGATGTGGAAAGTGTAGTAGAAGATTACCCTGACCTTGACCTTGAGTTTGGTATTGGTGAGCGTATAGCTGAGTATGCAGAGGAGCAAGACGATGACGCAGCATGAATGTCTTAACTGCAATCATGTAGAGGTACATGAAACAGTACAGGAGCAATGCCCTAACTGTAACTTTTTGTGTTACTACACCAAGTCTGTTATAGATGAACTGGATGAGGAGATTGACATATGAAATACATAGTTGAACTGCTGCTCACATATGAAGTGGATGCACCAGACCTGCGCCAAGCACAGATTACTGCATACAAACGAGCAATAGACCTATGCAATAGCGAAGATGATATGTTCAAGTACATAGACAAAGACATGAAGTGTGTGTCATCTATGGTGCGAGATATATCTTTAGTAGATGAGGAGATTGACACATGAACTGCTGGCACTGTAATACCAAGTTAATCTGGGGCAATGACCATGACCTAGATGAGTATGCTGATGCACGAGGTGATGAGTTTAGCATGGTAACAATACTGGCTTGCCCTAAATGCGACAGCATGGTAGAGGTATATTATCCACGAAAGGAAAATAACAATGTTTGACCCCGATAAAACATACGGCGCAACTGTTTGGGATTTGTCCATAGCAGTAGTGGATTTTGAAGCTGATGATTACGTCCGTAATGAGGATGGCAGCATCAAGCTGTTCACTTTACCTAACCACGACTACTCGTATATCTGTGATGATATAGATGTACAGAACTTACAGGAACGTGATGAAGGAGATGATTACAATGGCTAAAGATAACAAACTATGGATACAGCTAACACACAACGAAGCTAATGCTCTGATGGTGATGCTGGATGCTGAGATTGAAAACACGCATGAAGTATGTGGCATTAGCATACGAGATTGGGAAACCCTTGACTTGGAAGCGTACAAGCTATTAGCTTTTCACAAGTTCAAGACATGGTACATGGAGAATTGTAATGAGCCTAAATGAAGTAACACTTTTGCTAAACACAAACAAGCCACACAATCCCTATATTAGATTGCATATGATACTTGATATGTTAGATAATGTGTCAGATGATTATGTTATAGATAATAGGTGGATTAAACGAGAGTTGCAGGAGATATTTGATATGTTTGTTTCCGTAGCAGAGGAGAAACACAATGAACCGATTTCTAATTGACCATCACCCCGATGCCATAGCCAAGCAGCTATGTGACCAACACATTGTCAAGATGCCATTGGAAGAAGCGCAGATGCTATGCACTAGCCTGTGGCATCACGCACCTGACTATGCAGAGGCTCATGGTTTGTACAAGCCTGTGCATCAGAAGCATCCATGCACACTGTGGGCTATGGAAACACAAGCTAACTACCAGTTTGCATACACCCTGTATGACGCTATGCTGCGTGAATACACACACCGCTATGGCAAAGAACATGGCGCAGGTAAACACAAAGCTGCGTTGTATCACGGCAGCAAACACATACCAAACAAGACAGGTGAAGGTGCTGCTGGGCTTACACCACACCCGCAATGCTTCAGCGGTCATGATGACCTCAAGACAGATGAGCGTTGGCCTATCATGGCTTACCGTGCGTTTTATGTTGTTGACAAGTTACGCTTTGCAAGGTATAACAAAGGCCGTGAAATGCCACAATGGATGAAAGGTAAGCAGTAATGGAGTATGTAATTGGATGGATAACTATAGAATTGATTGCTCACATTTTAGCTGCAATAGTAAACTGAAAGGAGAATAGATATGAATGTACTTGAAGAAAAGTTTAATGAGTTTGATGCAAATAATCCACATGTGTGGGATTTGTTTGTTAAGTTTGCCGATGAAGCAAAGAACTCTGGTCGCAATGTGTATAGTGTAAATGCTATATTTGAAAGGATAAGGTGGCATACGGACATAGAAACAGTTAGTGATGTTCCTTTTAAGTTATCTAACAATCACAGAGCATACTACGCTCGTAAGTATATGAATAGTGACCCTTCTAGGAATATGTTTTTTCGGACTAAACAAGTGAAAGGGGAATAGGTATGACAAAGAAAAAAACAAAGACCGAATGGGAAATCAACCAAGAGCAGGCTGCTGCCACATGGAAAAGCATGACACCTAAACAACAACAGGCTGTGCTGGAAATGCTACAGGCTTTTGTACCTATCAGACAAGCAGTGTCTGAGTTATGTGAAATCAGCTACGATGATTTACGCAGCATGGATCAGGCATGGTACACGTTAAGGCGGTTACTTGTCGATGACAGTGTTGAAGTAAAATACTGGAACTACTAAAAGAAGAGTTGACTTTGTGATTGCTTACTGATATAAACAAGTATCAGTTACCACTAAAAAAGGAGATACACTATGCCGTTAGATTTTATAACTGAAGTAGATTTTGAGCAGGCGATTGCGCCTATCCCAGACCATCTTGACTTTGAGGTTGAGTTTGAGGACACTAAAGTACACGACAAGCGTTATGTAGTAAACGCTAGGACAGGTGAGTACATTGGTATCGTAGGTGATAAGTTCAACTGCGCTGACCACACCGCTTTCTTTACTGGTGTGCAGGACGCAATGACAGAACACTTGTCTGATGACCAGTTAGTAAACGCACAGGTTACATGGAAGTCGGCTCGTAAAAATGCGTGGGCATTGATGGACATTGTGCTACCTAACGTGACCACTACTATCACGACTGACAAACACGAAACTAATATCTCACAACGCATTATCGCGCTGCATGGGGTAGATGGATCGTGCAGCAACATGGTTTTCTTTGGTGCTATTGATTTCTTCTGCACCAATGGAATGATACGCGGTGAGCATGATAAGGTTAAGCGTAAGAACACTACGTTCTTTAGCATGAACACGTTCATTGATGAGTTGTTGGCTTCTAAGAGTGCTTTTGACCAGCAGACTGAACAGCTACAAAAAATGGCTAATACGCCTCTGCACGTCAATGTTCCTGATTTGCTGCAGAGTATTGTCAAGTCAGAGAAGAAAGCTGAGAAGATGTTTACTCTTTATAATCAAGAGGTTAGCACACGTGGACGCAACGTGTTTGCATTGTATAGTGCCTTCACAAACTATGCCACATATGCTGATGAGCGTAATGGATTTCTATTGCGTCAGACGCACAATGACAATGATGCTGTCAATATGTTCAAGCGTGAACATGAGGTAGCTACATGGATTGAAACGCCACAGTTCAAACAACTGGTGGCAGCTTAACAAACAGAAAGGGGTGCGTTATGCAAAAGAGAGTTGAACACGCATGGGGTATGCTTATTGGGCTTGCCGTGGGTGATGCGCTTGGCGCACCCCTAGAGTTTCAAAAGGCTCGTGACCCAGACAACTACATTACCAAGTACCACTCCGGTGGTATTTGGGATGTACAGAAAGGTGAATGGACAGATGATACAGCTATGGCCTATGCAATGGGCTGCGCCATTCGGTACAACAAAGGTTTCAATGCACAGGCTATAATGAAAAACTTCCTCAAGTGGTATCTTGATGGTGAGTTCATACCAAGAGGCCGGTGCTTTGATATAGGAACTACCACTGTAAAAGCGTTACAAAATTATGCCAGTTCAGGTACAGTGTATGCTGGTAGTACTGATCCAAAATCTTCGGGTAATGGTGCGCTTATGAGAATTGCACCTATTGTTTTATGTGCTACTTCTCGTGAACACGTTATTCAACTTGCTACACAGCAAACACTATTGACACACGGTAGTGAGGAGTGTGTGAAGTATAGTTGTATGTTGGCAGAAGAATTGTATTGTGGTGAACCTTTGCAAAAGTACGATAAATATCGTCTTCCTATTGATATTGACAGGAATGATGTTATGTCTGGTGGATATGTAAAAGAGACATATGAAGCCGCAATGTGGGCATTTCAAACTACTGATAATTTTAATGATTGTATTATTAAGGCTGTAAATCGTGGTCACGACAGTGATACTACAGGTGCAGTAGCTGGCATGATTGCTGGTGGATACTACGGTGTGTTTGATATACAAGATGGCTTAAAAAGTGATCTGATGTGGTTTAACAAACTGTTAAAGCTGGCATCTGATTTATACTACATAGGAAACAATCATAGACAAGGAAGACCAGATGACAACAGTTAATGAACTGACGCAGAAGTACTATTCTTCTATTGATTACAGGAACTTACGTGACGACACTAAGTCACAGTATCAATACTTTTTAGGCGTTATGATGGACACAAATATTGATGATAAGATATTAGGTAACATAGAATACCGTCAAGTGTCAAGCAAACGTGCTAAGATTGCGTATGATCTTTGGTGTGAAAGAGGAATACCTTTCGCTAATCACGTCATGTCTGTGACTCGTATACTATTCAACTACGCCGTGCGAATGGAACACGTACACGTTAATCCTTTCTCTACGGTGCGTAGGAGAGCCACAGAGAGGCGCAAGACTGTTTGGACTAGGGGTAATATGCAAACCTTTCTAGAGGCCGCGTACAGCGATTTTAAGACCCGCAACATTGGATTGATTGCCCACATGGCGTATGAGTGGTGTCAACGTCTTGGTGACATGCGTTTGCTCACATGGGATGCTATAGACTTTGACAACGCTCGTGTCTTTATAGAGCAATCTAAACGTAAAGCAGAGGTTCATCTGCCTATTGAAGATGACTTGTTGGAAATGTTAGTACAGCAGGAGCAAGACTTCGGGTTCCAGCAGTACGTAGTCCCTCGTCCCTATCCTATTAAGGGTGAGTACAAACCATACACTATACGTAAACTACCAAAATATGCACGGCAAATTATGGATGCAGCGGGACTACCAAAAGAACTACGTCTGTCTGACTTGAGAAGGACAGGCACAACTGAAATGGTAGAAGCAGGTGTCGGTATGGCACAAATAATGTCGGTTACAGGCCATGCTAACCCACAATCTGTAAAGCCATACATGAAAAATACGTATTCTAGTGCAAATAGTGCATTGACAGCTAGAAAAATACATGGTAAAAGCATCTAACTGCCGCAAAGGAAAGTGATATAATATGAATAATATATATAATATAGTAAGTGATTTACACTTATCTAATGGAGAAAGTAAGCGTATGAACTGCCCTGAGTGTGGTGGTCTAAAGACATTCACTGTGACCAATAACATGGGTAGTCTCGTATGGAATTGCTACAAAGTGTCTTGTCGTGTCAGTGGTGGCACACGTGTACACCTATCTGTAGACGATATACGTGCAGGCTTTGCAGGTGCAGAGCAGTTTGCTACGCAGACATTTGAACTTCCTAGTTACATTGTACCGCACAGAGATAAGCGCAGCGTACTCAGCTTCTGCTTTCGTTACAAGCTAGACCCAGATGAGTTAGGCGTAATGTATGATGTGAAGGATGACAGAATTGTTTTTCCTGTTGTACATGATGGAAGGATTGTAGATGCTACAGGCCGTGCTATCGGTAAGCGTCTACCTAAATGGAAAAGATATGGAAAAAGTGGCTTGCCATACACGTATGGTTGTGGTAAAGTCGCAGTTGTTGTTGAGGACTGTGTAAGCGCAGCCGTTGTTGGTTACGGCTCCTTTGTCGGGGTTGCGCTTCTTGGGACATCTCTACAAGAGGCGCATAAAGGGTATCTTGCACAGTTCTCAACAGCGATTATAGCATTAGACCCCGATGCGTTACCGAAGACGCTACAGATGGCGAAGGAATTACGAGGACACGTCAACGATGTTCGTGTACTCAAGCTGAAAGATGACTTGAAATATCGTAACCCGACAGATATGGAGAATTTAAATGGAATTATCACTGATTAGAAGTTTGATGGACAAGGAGTTCTACGAAGATCATCGTGGCGCACGTTGTCCAGACCGCTTGTTTAGTAAGGACGTGCGTAAGATTAAGCAGGCTATTGATACAGCTATGGATCGTTACGAGCGTACTGTAACACCAGATGAGATTGAGGCATTGTTTATGTCAAACAATCCTACGCTGACAACTGCACAAAAACAGGCGTACTCTGCCTTGTTTCATAAGATTAAGGCAGAACAGCCTATGGGCAGTGACGTGGCTCAAGAAGTGTTGTCTAAGCTGTTTCAACAGGTAGTAGGTGAGGACATTGCCAACTTAGGATTTGACTACGTGAATGGTGACAAGTCTAGCCTTGAGCCTTTGCGTCAGCTTCTTGAGCAGTATGGAGATGACTTCACACCCGATCTAAATATTGAGTGGGATGACATTGACATGGACACATTGCTGCTACGCAATGACCTAGAGGCACGTTGGACATTCAACATTCCTAGCCTTACACGTAAGGTTGAGGGGGTAAACGCAGGACACCTGATTGAGATTGGTGCAAGACCTAACACCGGCAAGACATCCTTTCACGCCAGCTTGATTGCAAGTCCGGGTGGCTTTGCACAACAAGGTGCTAACTGCATTGTGTTGTGTAACGAGGAAGGCTACCATCGTGTAGGTGCTAGATACCTTACTGCTGCCACAGGCATGACTATGCAGGAGATTAAGAAGAACCCTGCCAAGGCTCGTGAATTGTATGAGCCTGTAAAGAACCGCATCAAGATCAAGGATGCCACAGGTCGGGATATGAATTGGGTGGAGTCTGTATGCAAGTCCTACAAGCCAGACATCGTTCTTCTTGACATGGGTGATAAGTTCGCTAAAGGTGGATTTGCCAGACAGGATGAATCACTCAAGGCTAACGCCGTACACGCGAGGCAGATTGCCAAGCAATATGAGTGTGCTGTATTCTACATGTCTCAGCTATCTGCAGAGGCAGAGGGTAAGGTTCTGTTGAACCAGTCTATGATGGAAGGCTCACGTACAGGTAAGGCTGCTGAAGCTGACCTGATGGTCTTGATTGCTAAGAACCCTGTGGTTGATGGGCAGGAAGAAGAAGATACCCAGCGTCACTTGAACGTAGTAAAAAATAAGTTGTCAGGTTGGCATGGTGTGGTACACTGTGAACTTGAATACAGAACAGCGAGGTATACAGTATGAAGCTAACACTGGATGTAGAAAACACAACAACAACAAGGGATGGTAAGTTACACCTTGATCCATTTGAATCAGAGAACTCACTTACACTCGTGGGTATGCTAAATGACCAAGGGGTTGAACGTATCATTACCTTTGACCACAGTGAAGTTGATGCCACACCAGATGGACACGCTATCGTGCAGCAGTGGCTTGATGACACTACGGTGCTTATCTGTCACAACGCAGCTTACGATTTGCTCTGGCTTTGGGAGTCGGGCTTCACTTATGATGGCCCTGTGTTTGACACAATGCTTGCTGAGTATGTGTTGCAGCGGGGAAACAAAGAACCCCTGTCTCTTGAGGCATGTGCGGAACGCTACGAGTTGGAAACTAAGAAGCAAGACACGCTAAAAGAATACTTTAGGAAGGGGTATAGCACACGTGACATACCACACGATGAGTTGTGCGAGTACTTGTCTGCTGACCTTAACGCTACACAACAGCTATGTGACAAACTAATGTATCGCTTGAATACGCCTACAGATAGTGGCTTACGTGGCACAGTCGATCTCACTAATCAGGTATGCGTTACACTTGCACGTATTTACCAGCGTGGATTTGCTGTTGATATGTCTAAGTTAGATGAGGTGAAAACAGAGTTTGAGCAAGAGCGTGAGGATTTAGAGAGAGCGTTGCAGTCACATGTGCGTCACGTAATGGGTGACACGCCTATCAATCTTAACAGTCCAGAACAATTAGGCTGGGTTATTTATGGTAGGAAAGTCATTGATAAAGCAGATTGGGCTAGTAAGATAGACCCTTACATGGATGACGTGTCGTTTCGCAGTATGGTTTCTTACGGCACAGAACGTCTGTATAAAACTGTAGCACAACAGTGCCACACTTGCAGCGGTACAGGTTACGTCCGTAAGACAAAGAAGAACGGTGAGCCTTTTGCTAAACCCAGCAGATGCGCTGAATGTAATACAGAAGGGTTTCTGTTTATACCATCAGACACTTTGGCTGGTTTCAAGTTCAAGCCACCATCATCTAAGTGGTTGAGTGCAAACGGTTTTAGCACTAGTAAGCAGAACCTTGAACTACTAGAAGCAGGGGCTAAGAGCAAAGGTATGGATGATGCAGTTGACTTCTTGTACAAGGTACGCAGGCTTAGTGCAGTTGACACATACCTGTCCTCTTTTGTTGAGGGTATACGTAACTACACTAAGCAGGATGGTAAGCTGCATGTTAGCTTACTACAGCATCGCACATCTACTGGTCGCTTTAGTGGTGCTAATCCTAACATGCAGAACATGCCACGTGGCGGCACGTTTCCTGTTAAGAAAGTATTTGTGTCACGATTCGATGGTGGCAAGGTAATGGAAGCTGACTTTGCGCAGCTTGAGTTCCGTGCCGCTGCATTTTTATCACAAGATGAGGTAGCGATTGAAGAAGTATCTACTGGATTTGATGTACATGCATACACCGCTAAAGTTATTACCGATGCTGGTCAACCTACGTCTCGCCAAGATGCGAAGGCGCATACGTTTGCACCACTCTACGGCGCAACAGGATATGGTAGAACCAAAGCAGAAGCAGCGTACTACGAACACTTCAACAGCAAATACAAGGGAGTGGCAGCTTGGCATTCCAGATTGGCTAAAGAGGCTATAGAAACACAAAAAATAACAACGCCCAGTGGTCGTGAGTTTTCGTTCCCGAATGTGGTACGTAAAGCTAGTGGGCGTGTATCACACTTTACACAGATCAAGAATTATCCTGTGCAATCGTTTGCTACAGCGGATATTGTTCCTGTTGCATTATTACACATTGAGTCCTTGCTAAAGGATATGAAATCGTGTATAGTAAATTCAGTTCACGACAGTATTGTTATTGATATACACCCAGATGAAGAAGCACAGGTTATCAGTGTAATACAAGACACTAATGATAGACTACTTGAACTGATTACAATACGCTGGGGTGTAGAGTTTAATGTGCCTTTACTTTTAGAGGCAAAAATAGGTCCGAATTGGCTTGACGTTAAGGACATAGCATGATATAACTATGTCTCATTGTTTTTATGAAAGGAGAAATATATGTCACAACTTACGACTATCGACACAAACAACTATGCTGCTATGGCAAAGGCTATGGGCATTGCTAATGAAAAACCTACAGGTGCTGCTAGTAGTTCACTGGCACGACTGCGCATACACCATACCCCACTCATGGGTCCAGCAGAAGTAAACGGTAAAAAGGTTAATGTTGAAGTAGTGGAAGGCGGTTCTTACAAACTGGAAATTCCAGATGGCCCAACCTACTACGCTTCAGAAATTAAGATACGTCCGTTTCTACAGCGTTTCATGTACAAGCGTTTTGTGCAGGCTACAGGCAAATCCCCTAACCGTTATGTTAAGAGTGTTATGACTGATGACGCTAAACTTCAGTCTGACTTGAAAGACAATGATGGCGGGTTTAACTGCGGTAAACCGGCTGGGTACATCAAGGACTTCCAAGCATTGCCTAAGAAGATGCAAGAACTGCTAAAGTCAATTAAGCGTGTTCGTGTAATTCTTGGTACTGTTGAGATGATTAACCCTACGGACGACAAAGGTAATCCAGTAGACGTGGATGAAACACCAGTAGTATGGGAAATTGACAATCGTGATGCATTTACTGAGTTAGGTAAAAGTTTTGCTACCATGACAAAGATGTCGTTACTTCCCATTCAACACGTCATCAATCTAAAATCTGATGAGCGTAAGATTCCTACAGGTGCATCCTACTACGTACCTATTGCGTCTCTGGATGTCACAAAAGTACTTGAGGTTGAAAAAGAGCAGCACGACATGTTTGCTAATTTCCTTTCTTGGGTAGACAACTACAACACCTACATTCTAAACTCTTGGTCAGAAAAAGCTAATGCTAAAATGGAAGACGAGGATGTAGACGTAGTAGATGACATTGTTGATATTGATATTGACGATGAAGATGCAGCATAATGAACCATCCCGCTGAACTAACACTGCATCAGTATATGACTGATGCGGTTCGTGGAGACAGTGCCATGACTGAGGCTACCATTCAACAGGTAGCCGCAGATGTAGCAAATGCTCTGCGCAATCAGTTTGGCAGCGGTAAAAAGCGGGGCGATTTCAAAATACGAATGTCTAATGTAGGTCGCCCCACTTGCCAACTCTGGTATGAAAAGAATAAGCCAGAGGTAGCGATACCAATGCCAACTAATTTTATGATGAATATGATGATTGGAGACATCGTTGAAGCTGTCTTTAAAGGCGTATTAAAAGAGGCAGGCGTTAAGTATGAGGATACTGAAAAGGTTACTTTGGACATTGGGGATACTAGCATTAACGGCTCATATGATATTGTCATTGATAATGCTGTGGATGATATTAAATCAGCTTCAGACTGGTCATACAGAAACAAATTTGAATCCTTTGCTTCTCTTGCCAGCGGTGATGGCTTTGGGTACGTAGGTCAGCTAGCTGGCTATGCTAAAGCATCAGGTAAACGTGTAGGCGGCTGGTGGGTAGTCAATAAGGCTAATGGGCATTTTAAATATGTGCCAGCTACAGGTCTTGACATGGATGCTGAACTTGCTAAGATTGAGAATACAGTAAAGACAGTAAAGGAGAACACGTTTGAAAGATGTTTTGAACCAGTGCCTGAGACTTTTCGTGGCAAGCCCACAGGTAATAAAGTCCTTAATAACGGATGTAAATTCTGCAGCTACCGTTTTGATTGTTGGGATAATCTTACTGAGCGTCCTGCTGTAAAGTCACAGGCTAAGAACCCGCCCACAGTAAGTTACATTGGAGATGTCATTGCCTAACGCGAAACAATTTAGGGCAGCACGAAAGTATGGCTATCGTAGCGGTCTGGAACTCAAGGTATCTGACTATCTAACTGAACTCAAAGTAGACTTCTTATATGAGCAAGTTAAGATTGAGTGGGAAGACCTAGCGTACAGAACCTACACACCAGACTTCGTGCTGTCCAACGGCATCATTATTGAAACAAAGGGTATGTTCACCGCAGCAGATAGACGTAAGCATCTGGCTATTAAAAAGCAGCATCCTAAATTGGATATTCGCTTTATATTTGAGAGTAGCAGACGCAAGTTACGTAAGGGTGCTAAGTCTACCTACGGTGAGTGGTGTATTAAATATGGCTTTAGATACTATGACAGGATTATCCCTGAAGATTGGTTGAAGGAGAAGGGTAAGAACAAGCATCCAAAGTTTATTAAGTTTGGCGGCACAAAAGTGAAAAGGAGATAACTATGAGCATGATGGAGAAACTAGCTAGCGAAGTAAACGAGGAAGATTTCCTTATACGTGTCAGGCCATTTGCAAATGACGATGGTAGGTGGTCAGGTGAAGTTGACATATCTATTATGGCTATGCCAGATAACCCTATGGATGACGAAGACTATTATCAGGTGATGCACTTTGCTAAGATGATGTGCGCTTCCGTTCCTGTAATGGAAGAAGTAGAAGAGTTACGCAATATTGTACACGAATATGTAACAAAAGTTATGGACACAGAGATGGATATTGATGTAGAATTAGAGGGAGAAGCAGGTGTAGAAAAGACCTATGACGGTAACGTAGTACACCTATCCTTTAACACAAAGACAGGGGGTTCAGCATGAGACATGATACGTTTATGAAAAAGATGGAAGAAGCAGAACAGGCAGGTAAGGTGGCTTGGGGTAATGTTGATATGGTCAACAGTCCACCCCACTATAACCAGACAGGCATTGAGTGTATTCACGCTATCTCTGCTGCTACTGGTGATGGGTTCAAGTACTATCTACAAGGTAACATTATGAAATACCTATGGCGTTTCGATTACAAAGACAAACCATTGGAAGACTTGAAGAAAGCACAGTGGTATCTGGACAAGTTGATTGAAGAGGTGATGGCAAGTGATAAGAGTTAAAATGTTTATTACCCTTGACGTAGATGAAGAAGAATACCCTATCCCCGCTGATGGTCGAGTAGGTGAGGAGTTAGAAGACGGCATACAAGAATACTTCTATGACATAGAAGGTGCCACCATCAGAAACATTAGAACAGTAACGGAGTAGAGAGATGATTAGTAATACATTACCAACAGACTATCAAAACTTCATAGCACTTTCACGCTATGCAAGATGGAAAGAAGAAGAACAACGAAGGGAGACATGGGGTGAAACTGTCGCTAGATACTTTGATTATATCGCTGACCATTTGCTTAATAACAATGGCTATAAGCTACCAGACACACTAAGAGGTGAACTTGAAGAAGCTGTACTCAACCAGTCCATCATGCCTTCTATGAGGGCATTGATGACTGCTGGGCCAGCACTAGATCGCTGCCACGTAGGTGGATACAACTGTTCTTATGTGCCTGTAGATAGCCCTCGTGCCTTTGACGAGTCTATGTACATTCTTATGTGTGGCACTGGCGTTGGCTTCAGCGTTGAGCGTCATTGCATTGAGAAGCTACCTATGGTTAGCGAAGAGTTCCACGATACAGATACAGTAATCAAGGTAGGTGATTCACGTCCGGGTTGGGCTAAGTCACTTAAAGAATTGATTGCTATGCTGTACACTGGACAAGTACCTAAGTTCGATGTCAGCGAAGTACGTCCTGCTGGCGCACGGCTAAAGACTTTTGGCGGTCGTGCATCAGGTCCACAGCCCCTTGTAGAACTGTTTGAGTTTTGTATTCAAAAGTTCAAGGGTGCAGCAGGACGTAGGCTCTACCCAATTGAGTGTC
>Ga0208898_1001307_pt1 | contig 16697 bp, 4 predicted proteins | sample VirMetDEL_Mar_4_FD_184513 | JGI IMG/M metagenome (GOLD analysis project Ga0208898, IMG submission 184513) | Aqueous microbial communities from the Delaware River and Bay under freshwater to marine salinity gradient to study organic matter... | ecosystem: Environmental > Aquatic > Marine > Coastal...
TTGTCCGCTTGTCCAAACAGCAGTTCCTTGCCAAATAGCATTATCAAACTGATTGGAGTATTTGAACAAGTTCTCCCTTCCTTTCTCTATCAGTCCGTTGCTATCTACCCTTGTAGCCGTTAGGTTTGAACCTCTTGTAACATACAAAGGTGCCTGCGGATTAGGCGCAGCAGGCTTTATTGTACTTGCTTTACCGTCTTTACCAACTGCACCAGCAGCTAAGAACATTAGTGTTGAATCATCGTAAAAACTCATCCGCCAATAGGGTTTTGTGTTAGGAATTTCAAAGGTGCTCCAAGACCATCAGGGTTTTCTCCAATTGCACCATCAGCTTCTTCAGTTCTAACGTGCTGATTTATTAGCCGTATGACAAAAGGTACCGGAGAAGCAGCTTTTGTTAATGTACCTCCTAACCCTAACATTATATGTAGTATGCTATTACTTTACCACTATCTAACCCAATAGATTGAAACGTACCGTAAATAGTCATGCCTTGTGGTAGTGTAAAGTCTGTTACGTCTTCTATAAAAGACATGTCACCTTCGCCTGAACCAGTGCCTACATCAAATGCTGCGTCAGTCAAAGCACTGATAGCAAAGAAAGGTCCTGCATGTGTTGTGTCAACGTCATCAATTAAGATAGCGGCTCTAGGGCGCACTGAGTCAACTGTTCTGTTTCTAATTTCGTCGAGCATTCTTTCTTGCTCTGTTCTGTATTCTTGTGCCATTTTACAAATTTATTAATTATTTATTAAACCATTTAAGTGCATCGCCTGCGTTTAGAGTTTTTTCAATTCCTCTTATTATTGGCAGCATGTCTTCAAAGTATTTTCTTATTTTCCTATCTCCTTTATCAAATCTAGCTGTAGCTCGACTATAAAAAATATCTTTTTCTTCTACCCAAGGCAATCCTACTACATATCCCAGCTCTCTAAGCATTTGGTTAAACAATCCTAGACCATTTTCTAAAGGTCGTATAGTTGCTGCAGGTGATTCTGCCATCCTAATTAGATCAGGTATACCAAATCCTGGAACCCACTGAAGCATTTCCATTTGGTATCTTCTAGCCTGATACAATACAAAATTACTTACCCATTTCTCTTCATCGTCATCTATAGCGCTAATTGCTATTACAATAGAAATTGCCGCTATTATAGAAGACAATTCTACTGCAAGTCTTTTGATATTTGCTTGCTCCATTGGAGACATGTCTGAGTAAATTCCTTTTAAGTTTACAGTTTTCTCATCCCAAGCCTGCTGCATCATACCTAGAGCTGTGATGTACATACCTTGAGTAAGATGTCCCATCTCTTCGTCTACATGCACTTTGTCCCCGTGGCCGTACCTTCTACGAACACCGGAGGGTAAGTAGTTTCTAAATAGCCCTACCAGTTTACCTACAACAGTTCTTTGCATCATCATTTTATCAAAAGAACCTTTTACTTGGTTAGTTCTTTTGCTAATACTGCGAAGCAATAATGTAATTTCTTCTTTTTTAACGTTTGCAACTCTAGGGTCTATAGACATAAATCCTTTCTTATCTACTACAAGCATGTCCCAAACGTTAGCTTGTTCCCCATCGACCATTATAGGATTTCCACTAGCATCTTCGACTTTGATGTTATGTAGAACTGAAAGCATGCGTATACTAGCAACTTGGTGTTCAACGGCATACTGTCCAAACATAAGAAGATTAGGATTAACAGCTTTGCGCTTAAGGCCTCCTACAATTTTATTACCTTCTTGGTCTGTAATATCTACTAGACCGTCAAACAATTCTAATGCTTTACCAAGCTTTGTTTCTGGAGCAAACTTTCCAATGTCTTTAAGAGCTGCAACTTGGTTTAGGGTATACTCTCCTATTGCCCACTTTTTATCTGCAGCTGTATAAAATTCTTCAGCAATTGTTTCTTGCAATGCTGTCATGTTATCTAAAACAAATTGGTTACCAATTTGTAAGTAGTTAAAAGACAAGTTAGTAAGAGCTACATAAGAGTTTAGGTTATTGGCAAGCTTGTTTAAGTTAACTTTGCCTATAGATGCTAGCACTTCCTTTTCCCCAAACATATGCATGTCCAAGAACTGGTTTAAGTGACGTATTAAATTAGACTGGCCTTTTTGTTTCTTTGTTAATCTAATGCCTATTCTATCTGCATAGTTGTTTAAGGCCCTACGGCCTCTAGAGTCTACAGCTTCTACTTCATTATTAGCTAGTATCTCTCTAATAGTCATTACCTGGCCAGTAATATCTGACTTTTCTACAAAGTTGTGGGCCATGTGGCTAAATCTATACAAGCTAGATACCATGTCTTTAGATATTAACCTATGGTCTACAGTCCCAGTGTAGAAAACAGGAACAATTTTTTTAACTTCTCCTGTAAAATCATCATACTTTGCAAATTCATCATCAGTTTCTTGCAAGGTAAATGCATCTTTTATTACATCTTTACCAGTTTTTACTACGCCATCTTCTGATATTTTATCTATGGCAAGCTTTCTAATAGAAGGCATTTGATAGCTAAAGGTTTCCCAGTTGTTCTTAGCAAGTCCTTTATAACCTGTAAATCTTTGCTTTTCTTTATAAGTTTCTAGGTACCAGTCGTAAAATCTTTTGTTCTTTGGATTATTTTGTATAGCTCTCCACTTAGAATTTTCATACAAAGACATTTTAGGTTTAACTAGATTACCCTGTGGCTTACCTGTTTGTGCGTTAAAGTCTCTTGCCTTTTCACTTTCTAAAATTCTAATTAATCTTTTAGCCGTCTTTTCTTGAGATTTATTCTTATTCTTTTTAGCAATTTCTAAGACTTTTTCAGCCTCTTTAATCCTACTCTCAATCTCTTTTAAAACTTTTTTATATCCATCTACAGGCTCACTGTTTGCATCTACCCATTCTCCTATTCTTAGTGTAGCAAGTCTGCTAGAATCTGATTTATTCCAGTATGTCAAGTCTTCGTAGTAGGCTACTGAACTTTTATAGTCTACCCTTTGAGGCTTTTTATACTTTTTCTCTATTTCTTTAATGGCTTTCTCTTCTGCCTCTGCGTATTTTTTAAGATCTAATGGCTGTACAAGAGAGAGAACTTCTGTTATTTCACCATCTTTAGGATCTTTTACTTCAATAGTTTCAAGCAATTCTCCAAACATGCCGACCATATCGTTTTCATTCTTGCCTTCAGCAAAAAGTCTGTACTCTTGCAGCATGTCATACTTTAACTTTAGCGTTCTTTCGTTTTTGCGTTGGTTAGCTGCATCTACCATCTTTGTTAAAAGCTGTACTGCTCTGTGATTAGAGTATATCATTGGATCTACTAGAGCTGACACATAGGATTTATCTTTGTAGCTTCTTGTCAACTCTCTAATCATATCAGATCTGTTAGTAATCATCCTATTACGCAGTTGTTCTATAGCAAGCTCTACCTTCTCTTGATTTAATTCTTCTTCAGACATTGTGTTAGAAGGACTGTTATACCTTTCCATTAACTCTTTGTATTCTATAGTACGAGTATCAAGTTTGTTATACCACCTGCCTGTCTTTTCTATTAAATCAATTTCTGCTTGCAGCTCAGCTTCAACTCTATTATTAGCATATGGCATGAGAACATCCGCCATAATAGGAATTACTTCTACTTCAAAATCTTTACGAATATCCCGCATCTCTGAAAGAATGGCAGTTATACGCTCATCAAGAGTGTCAAGATTTTGAATTTGTCCTTTTGTAAGTTTCTTATTTTTTCTTCTTTTATAGCTAGCTTGTTCTCCAATAACATTTAAAACTTCTAATGCTTGTAAGTCTCGCATTATAGAATAAATCTTAGTACCAGTTATAGAATTAGTTCTTAGACTTGGGTCTTTCTTTACATTTTCAATTAATTTATCAAGCTCTCCCCGCATTTTAGCTACGTGTTCTGCAGAGTAATTAACATACTCTAAGAATGATTCTATTTTTACTATGTTTGCAAGCGTAGCCTCTAGCAGTTTTAGTCTTTCTAGCTCTTTTCTTTTTTCTTTAGACTGCTCCTCTGTTACTTCTGGAGTCTGTCGTACTTTTTCTCGTTCTGCAACTAGTCTAGCTCTAACTTCATTTGCAAGCTTTCTTACTTTGTTCTCACCCTTACTCATTTGCACATAAGGACTGAGTGTTCCATAAAAACTAGCAGGAGTTACCCTGTCTGCGAACATATCTTCAGCTAATTTAGCTGCCATGTTTGGAGTAGCCGATTTTATCCCTAGCTTACTTAATAGTTTTGAGAATGATCTTAGTATTTTATTTACTATAATCTGCAGTTTGTTAGGATTCTTTCTAGTAATTTTTGCACCCTCAAGCCCAATCGCCGTTGCCAAAACTTCTTTGTCTAAAGCATCTCCTTCTAGTTCCGGATATTCTAGTTCTACTCGTTTGTACAGTTCTGTGTCTTTTAACTGCTGAATAGCTTGAGATACTGTTGGGTTTTCTACTCCTAGCAAATCAATAAATACATGCCCAAACTCGTGGTAAACTGTATCTTCTGATAGATTCTCAGGGTTTACCTTTATAGTAACAGGCTTACCTTCTTCAGCGGCTTCTACCTGGGCTTTTGCTTCTAAGGTATAATCGTATTCTACATTTATATTTACTCCTGCATTACCGAATACTCTTCTAAGCTTAGCTATTTTCTTGGCTGCAACTTTAATGTTTTCATTTTTCATATCAGAGAATCTACTCTCTGAAGTGTTTTCTCTAAGGGCCATCTCACTAAGCCGGTAGTCTTCTTCAAACAAAAGTCTTTCAGGCTTAGGTTTAAAGTTGTTAAAAAAGTCTTCTTCAGTAAAATCTTCTACTACAACATCTGCATTTCTTTCTTCGCCTGAAGGCACTGCTTTAAGTGCGGTTTCATCAATAAAAACTTCATGGAGCTTGTTTGCTTTGTTGCCAAACTTTGGAGGAGTATTCCGTATATACTGGTAAGTAATTACACCAGGAAAAGCGCTTTGTATAAAGTCTAGCTTTTTTAGTCTATGACTTTGCTCTTTCATGTCGTAACCTTGGACTACCCAGATTCTTCCATACTTCTGCTCTATCACTCCTTGGTCACGTATAATCTCATAGAATTTACGTGCTGTTCTTTTTTCAGGAGCAACATTATCCAAGTAGCCGTAAACATCTGTGTAGAAATCATTTCTACTTCCATCTCTATTATAATATTCGCACCTCATTATCCTATCTTACAAACTTTTAATGGTTGTTCTACGCTCTCAGGCATTACTCCTCTGCCTAGTTCATCAATTCTATCTTCTGCTTCTTCAGTTCTTAGTATTTTAGCTGGCGATATAACGTGATTATTTATGTTTACATTGGCTGGTATTAAACTTCTAGTACTTGATCGTTTAGTCAAAATTTCATGTGCTCTATTTTTAACACCTAAAGGCTGTAGAGGTATATACACTTTTATCTTTGTTCCATCTGGGGTTGGAAAAACGCGAGTAGCTACAAATATTCTTTGTTCTTTACCTTGCTCTATATACAAGTATGAAGATTTTGATTCCGGTTTAGAAATTGGAATATGAAGATTTCCGTATCCTTGGTTTCTTTTTGTACTAGGTTTACTTTTAGTTTTAGGTACAAATGTTTTATAGTTTCGTTTAGTAGTACCAAAATTACGAATAAAATCTTGAACAAAATCTGCAAAGAACATAGGACTTAGAGTTCTAACTCTTTGATTTTGAAAGTCTTCTACAGGAGATATAGCAATAGGATTATCAGTAGCATTTAGCACCCTAGTGCTAAAGAACTCTACTGGTAAAATGTCTAAATACCCACCAGCTCCAGGAAGTGTACCTAAAGTTAGTAGTTGATTTGCTACAATTGCTTTACCCATTCCTACAATCTTGTTTATCTCTGTCTTGTCTTCAGGGTTATTTGCAAACTCTTCTGGAGACACTATTAAACTTAAAAGTGCTTGACTTAAAAAGTCTTTTTCACTAGTACTAAGATCGTAACTATTATCCATCTGCAAAGTAAACACTGCATTACCCTCTCTGTCGTTAGCCGGGTGAGGTTTTAACATTTTTACAAAAGCATTATCTGCAAACTTTGGAAACTCTTCCATAGTCTTTTTTAGCATTGTCTCTACATTGCTATTAGGATTTGTAAAAATAGCCTTAAACACATCTTCAGACATTAGATCTCCTATAGGGCCTCCTTCATTTGCAAGCATTTTTAAGAATAGAACTCTGTCTATAAATTTATGCTGTTCTGCATTAAGTGTTTCTATTGCTAATTCTGCTTTAAGCATTTCTTTAAATGTGTAGAATGAAGGCCTGTTGTTTACAAATCCTGCGGCTTCAGCTGCATTCAACATTGTTTGGAATATGTTTCTATAAGCTGCTGATGTTCTGTATACACCGCCTTCTATTTCTTTACCTTCTAGATCTGTTGTAGTAGTATCTCTTAAGAAAGATTTACCTTCTAGTATAATAGGGTTTTCATTATTAAAGAACGCTTCTTCTGCTTCTATGTGAGCGATGATTGCTGACAGCTCATTCAAGTTTTCTTGTGTGTCAGGAGTAATTAACTTATTTAATTTTTGTAGCTCATCGCCAGCTTGAGTATACAAGTACATGTTATATGTATACTCTACCTCTCTACGAATTCTATCAATATCTTCTTCTACATCTAATCCTTCGTTACGTTTTGCTATTATTTCTGAGGCAGATAGCATAGGAGTACGAGCATCTTTCTTAATAAGTTCAATATCCATAGTAAAACTGGGAGGATTATCCTTTAACACTGCTTCTGCAAACTCTCCAATTTCGCCTAATTTACCATAAACGTTTCCTAAAAATTTTATACCACTTAAAAGTTTCGTGTTAAACCCTCCTACTAATTTAGCAGAAGTAGTAGCATCTACTATAGTGGGCATATTCACAAAACTTGCTGTTTCTTCTAGTGGCATTCCCATAGACATTATATACCCTGCTGCTTGTGATGTAAACTTATTATCATTAATAGCCACATGTATAGGGTTATTAGATGCATCTACTGCTACCGATATGTAGTCAGAAATATTTAAGTCTGTAAATCGTCCTTTAAAATCTTTAGTTCTCCCTAAATCTGTAGATCTTTTAAGCTCTTTCTCACCAGTAGTAGTATCTGTTATGAATAGTTTAAGCGCATAGTTTGAATCAACTTGCACTTTTTTATCTTTAGCTTCTAACACATTTCTTCCTGATAAGAAGTTTGCCCAAATACCAGTCATAGCTTGACCAGTTTTGTTCCTATTCTCCATTGTAATCTCTACTAATGGATTCAAAGGATTTGTAATTTCAGGCTTTGCTAATACTTTTGCAAGGTCTGGAAGAGTTTTATTGTCTAGAGGAGATACTACTTCTTCTAAGTGCAAAGGGCTTGTAATTACAGCGTCCATAGCATCGTACAACATTGCATCTCTTTCTTCTCTCGACAAAGATTCTAAAAATTTATCTAACTCTTCTAGGCTTTTTACTTTAGGCAGACTAGTTTTAATTTTAGATCCATCCTCATTGAGCTCTCTTTGTATGATAAACATTTTATCAATATCAAAATCCGATCCCATCTGTCTTGTAATACCGCCGGGAACCATAATTGCTTTATCGTGAGAGTCTGGCAAGAATCCAACTACTTCTATAGGAAGGGTAGAGTTTTTACCTTGGTTAGGAACACGATACCCTAATGCTTCTAACTTGTGAGGAAACTTTTCTTTAGCTTCTTCTATCGACATGTCACTAGGTATTCCTAATATACTTCTTTTAATTTTTACATGTGCTCTTCCTGTACCTGTGTACATCTTTAACTCTTTCTGCTGGCCGTCTACCATGTATCCTCCCATTTCAGCAACCTGAACAAGTTCTTTACCTTTTATCATTTGGTCAAATATATTTTTCTTAAATATACTTGCGTAGACTTGTTCGAATGCGCTTTGATAAGTAGGGAAAGATAGTGGTACTCTAAACTTGTAGTCGTACTTACCGTCTGCAATAATTTCTAAGGCCTTGCTATAGTTAGATCCTAGATTTCTATCTTTTATTTGTGTAGATAGAACATCTCTTACTGATTCTAAGTATTTCAGTTTAGCTTTTGCATACTCTTCAGTGCCTAGTGTGGCTTTATAAAGCCTATCAAGACCTAACTCTTTATGCAATTTATCTGTATCTGTCTTAATGTTTGTAGCAATCAGTCCGTGCAGCAAATCTTTTAACATACTGCCTTGTATTTTTTGCCCTCCTAGCTTGTAAACTCCATTTGCGACTATGTTTGCAATAGCGTTTTTACGAACCTGTCTAGAGAATAAGATTTCAGTTTGCTTTTTCATAGGAATAAGCTGTGGAAATCTTAATCCTGTAGAGTCCATAACCATTGCTTTAGAAACATCAAGCTCTCCATCGTATATATTTTGAGGATCAATCTTTGCTCCTTTTGTAGCAGACACAGGATTAACTACATCTACACCTTGGTTAAATGCATTTAGTGCACGTTGCATTATAGGCATACCTAAAGCCATTTCTTTAGTAACTGTTGTGTATGAGTTTTTATTCATACTAAGAGTCATCATACCATTACGCGAAGTCATCTCTTCGTGGTAAGGTTTCAGTGGTCGTATAGGACGATAGTTACCCTCATTATCCATATACCTACCTGCATAGGGATTATCAGGATTTGTGTCTAACTCGTTTCTATAAGCTTGCTCATCCAAAACATCGTCCCAAAGGCCAAGACCTTGCTGTATATGTCTATACATGTGTATGCTAATAATGCCCTGAGCATCTCCTTTTTCAATGCCTGTGTTTGCTCTGTAGTTTTCGCTTATATCTTTAGCTCTTACTGCAGGCACTCCAGCATTAATAAGGTTCTCATACATTTCTTTTGCATATGCATCTGCGTCGTCTGCGTTTATAAAGTCAAAATCCTCTATAGTTATTTCAAGATATGTAGGAGGCATACCATAAGCAGGATCTTTTTCAGAAAAGCCTTGTATTGCAAGCTTGTTACCTGGTGTAGATATTAGCTTCATACGTTTGTAAAAATCCTCTAAGTTTTTACTAAACGTAAGACCACCTCTAAACAGCTTGTTCATTTCTATACGAGCTACTACTTCATCAAATGCAAAGTCTCTAAAAAAGTTTTTACTAAGCGCTGTTACATTTTTACGATTGTCTAGTTCTTTTTTCTTTAGACCAAGTTGTGCAAATCTTATTTCAATATCATCACCAGCTTCGTCTATTTCTTGTAAAGCAGTTTCTACTTGATAGTTTATGTACTCGTCTACTAGTAGCTTTTGTTGTGGGTTTACTTTTTCAAGACTACCATCAAGGTATCTGTCAATTAAAGACGATAGTGAGTCTATAGAATCCTCTCTACCAGATAGAGGGTCTTTGATAAAAGGATCTTTCTCTATGACTTCTCTTTGTCCGACTTCGTCTTTAGGAGACTTTCTTAGTATTTGATGTAAATCTTTAGAGTTTATAGATCCTCCACCATCAAAAGGAACTTTGCCATAGTGCACTCCTTCTATAAGTTTACTCGTATCTCCTTCTCTCTTTGCCTCAGCAATTATTCTTTTACCCTGCGCTATACGAACATAATCTTGTATTACAAAAGATCTTATGTAGTCTGCTTTAGGTTTAGAAGTTTGGCTGTATCGTTTAAACGGTAAGAAATTTAACATTGCTCTATCCGCTTGTGTAGGTACTGCAGCTCTAAAGTATTTATTTCCTTGATTTATGTACTTATTAAGACGTACAAGTAAAGATTGCTTTTCATTGAGGCCTTCGTAATCTGTGGCTCCCTCCATCTTTAGAGAATCAAAGTACTCTAGCTCAAACTCTCTTCTGTATGCTCCGTCATCTTTTAAGTCTAAGAGCAAAGCAGAAGTAAATCTATTGCTTATTCTCTCAGGTTTATAGAAAGGATCTTCAAGCATTTCAGCTATCTTATCTTGCATCTGGTCACTAGAATAATCTCTAGCAAGCTCGTCTAGTGTGGTCCCTAGATTTAGAGGGTAGAACTGTTTGTTAGTACCACTAATAAAAGAGCCAACTCTCTTAGGGTCAAATAAATGTGAAATAGCTGCTACTTTTCTTATTGTGCTACCTTCTTTATCGTATATGTCTATACCCTTTTTTACTTGATTAAGTAGATATGTTCCAAGACGTTTTTTGTTGCCTGACATAAAATCTGTAAACAGATTAAACCCAACTTTTTGTTTGCCTGCTACAACTCTACCTACTCTAAAATAAGCTTCTAGCCCTACTTTTGTAGTTTCTAGTGTGGGACCATACTGCATGCCTAGTGCCCACATGTATTCAGCTAAAGCATCGCTTAAGTCTTGTGGTACTTGATCTCGTCCAGTTAAACCTTTTGACAGTTTGTTAATTTTATTTAGAGCTTTTTCCGCCTCTTCAAGTTTTTCTGGTATTACAGTAAGCTTTCCTTCTTCATCTATAGAATAGATAGCTCTTTCATTTCCACCCTCTTTACCAGTTCTAGAATTTCTTTTGTATTGAGTTCTGTAAGCCCTAGCAGTTTCATTTTCGTTAGGGTTATATGTTCTAGTTTTAGTTAGAATCTCAGATTTACCGTCTGTAAATTGCATTTGACCGTTTATGACCATCACTTCTTGTGTGATTTCCATTAGAGTAAAGGTCTTGTATGCTAATATGAAATTTGCAAATACTGCAGACTCTTGTTTAGGAGATAGCTCTTCTAGTCTTTGTATAACCGGTACTATTCTTGGGTTGTAAGGTGCTATATCTCTTAGCTTATTCTTTATGCCCCTCATATTTTTTTGACCTACTGCAGCTGCAGATATGTAACCATACACTTCTTTAATAGGTATAGGTCTAGGCAAGCCTAACAAAGAATCAGAGTAATCTTTGATTCCTTGTATTGCATACTTAGCTTCCTTAGAAAGTTTGTTTCTCGGATCTTCCGCTAGGGTAGATTTGTCGTATATCTTTTGAGGGCCTTCTTCTGTCTCTACAACTTCAGCTGTTCCATCTTGCATCTGCAAACCGTGGTAAGTTAGTCTATCTCTAATTTTTGATCTGTATCCAGGAGTTACGTTGCCGTTTTTATCGATAACGTCTTCCCAAGACTCATAGACTTCAAAGAATATTTCCATCTCATCTGCAGACGAAAAGTCAACATTATCTTCAGTAGCCATCATCATGGCTTGTGTAATGTCTCCCCTGCTGTCTTTCCAAGCTTGGTAGTAATCTAGAGCTCTATCTAAAAACTCTGTAGTTTTATTAACTTCTGGAAAGGCTAAAGCTAATACAGATTTTGCTAATATCCCTTTATCTTTAGGATTTTTAGGATCACTATTTAAAAATTCTCTTTGCTGCGCGGCTGTTTCTAAAGGATTAGTTTCATCTGCTACGGCGTCAATTGCTATCTGCGAGATTACATCTAACAACTCTTCTTCTAGTCTAGGACTGTTTACAGTAAGAGCTCTGTTAATAGCAAGACTCTCAGCCATTCGCCAGTCTTTAAACTCAGGACCAGTCAAAAGTTGATACTCACCTTTTTTATTAATCCATTCAAATCCTTTGGCAGTCTTTAAAAGCTTAGGCTCACCGTTTTCATCTTTAAATATGCTTCTTTCTAAACCGGTTTGCTGTGTTGGTTTATTTAAAAAATAATCTAAAGCTGTTGCATGAGAAGGTCTTCCTAAATCTTTATAGTAATAAATTGTTTTACCTTTTAGTTCAGGAGCTTTAGCTAGTAAAGCCTGTCTGTACTTTTGCATTACATTAGTGTCTCCTGTGCCTTCTAACCAGTTTAAGAATCTAGTGACTGCAACACCAGTAGCAGGTACTACTATTGCTGCGTAAGGACCAAATGGATTACCTACAGCATTATCTTCAAGAGCATCAATCATATTCTGCTCTGTTTTACCTTTAGTTCTAAATGCTACTACTGCTCCAGGTTGGGGCTTTTTACCTTTAGTTGCACTAATAACTACTTTGCCTCCTTTAGGAGCTGTTTCAGTACCTAAATTAACCTCACTAGCTTGTTGTGTTGGTTGAATATTCAATTTACCAGTATCAAACCACTCCTTACTAAATATAACATTAGAAGGAATATTACCAGCTTGGTTGAACATTTCTATAAGCTCTAAATTGCTATAACCATTATTATTTCTACCACTTCTGTATGCAATTTTAAAATTCTTTGAAGGGTTTTCTTCAGCCGTAGTATATAATTTTTGTATATTATTAATTATTTGCTTAGGCGTTAGACTTCTTTTTTTACCTGGACCTGTAACAGTTACTAAACCGTAAGCATTACCTGAATCTGATAATCTATTAATCATTTTTTCACCCTGCTTAACTCCAAATTGAGTTACAGCTACAGAGGCTGACATATTAGGATATTTTTTAGGATTACCGTTAATACCTAATGGGTTACTGCCAAATACAAATACTGTATTAGGTTCAGGCGTTATATTTCCTTCATAGTATTTAACTTCACTAATTTGCCGTGCAGGTTGATCACTAGGAGTATCCCACTTTTCACCAAACCAGTCTGTAAACTCTTTAGTACGTATAAAGCTGTATATATCATATGCAAGTCTAGTACCTGCAATTTCTGATAATTGGTTAAATAGTTGAGATGGTTTCCCGTTAGGAGCTTCTATTCCTACAATCTCTTTAGCGTCATTTTTAATTACTTTACATGCCATGTTTGCAAATCAGTGTTTAAAGACAATCAAAGTCGTCCATGTCTTGTATATTGTTATTGCGTCTTCTATTATTCAAGTTTCTGTTTGCTCTGATCGCTTGAATCTTTCCAGATACTTGAGCAGGTTTTATATTGTTAACTGCAGCTACTACTTTGTCTGCGGCCTCTCCGCTAGCAGATAGCCTGTCAAAGGCAACTCCTAAATCGTGGTATATACTACCATTTACTTCTACTACATCTAAAGATAGTATAGAATTGTGTCCATTCATTCCTTCGTATCTATCACCAAATAAATACTCTTGGTATGATTCATAATACTTAGGACTTCCATTCTCTAATTCTGCAGGATTATAGAAAGGCGCGTTATTGTTAGCTTTTTCTACATCTACTTGGAACTTTTTGCCCTGTATAAAGTCTTGGAAATCTTTTCGTACATTGTATCCTCTAGGCACTTTTGCAGACTTATCAGTTTGAAACTGGTCTGTTTCGTCACTAAATGCAACAAGTCCTACTTTTGCTACACCATTAGATCGCATAGCTTTTAGCATCTCCTCTGAGCTAACTCTAACCATACGTCCTAAACTAGGGCTTTTAAATACCATAAAGTTTTGCCCTGTTTGTCCAAACTTGTCTATGTTTAGATATGTGTCAGACTGAGAGTCACTAGCAGGGCTATTTGCAACTACTTCTTTTACACCCTCCATATTGCCTTCAGACAACATTTTGTTTACTGCATTGATAGCAGCCCCATCTAGATTTCTAGTAAACCCTTTTACAAAGTTTACTTGGTTGTTAGGTGTTTGAGAAGGATTTACCTTAAATACAATCGAACCTGGTAAAAGGTTAGAAAAGTTTATGCTGCTTGCAATTTCTAAGAAATCTTCGTTTATAGACTCTACACCAGATTCTAAAGACATTACTCCTCTATCGAGACTGACAGCTGCGATATTTACATCACCTGCAATTATCTGTCTAGGGTCAGAGAAGTATCCTTGTTCGTCTTCAGTGGACCTTGCATAGTTTGGATTAGTTCCTACAATCTTTGTTATAGGCGCAGTTACTGTTTCACCTTTAGCTAGCCTTCTTACAATCTCTTTTCGCTCTAATCTGTTAGTAGGATTTGCAGATTCTAATCTACCTACAAAAGATCCGTCTTTGTATACATGTATAGGTATATCTTCAAACCTTTGGTTTAGAGTACTTTCTTTAGAAAAGTCTTCATAGTTGCTTAGTGTATCATTAAACCATAACTCTCTTGCTAAAACAAAACTTACAGACTCTCCAGGTGAAGAACTTACAAGTAAGCCTGTATTTGGAATTAGCACTTTTTCAGTAAGTTCTGTTTCATCTTGTTCAACCACTGTAACTGGTCCATAGCTTGTAAATCCGTCTGGCATTAAGGCAGCCATTAGATCTGGCGTGCCATCAGGGTTTACAGCTACATAATATCTTCCACTAGAGTCTCTAGTTTTAAACGATGCATCATTCATTAGCTGCATCCCTCCTGGCTTTGGAGTATACGTAGCCTCTGGGGGTGTAGCAGCAGCTTGATTAGTAGAAACTGTAGAGGTAATTGGTTTTAGTAAAGCTAAGATGGCTTTTCTGTTACCATCATTTTCTCCCCACTCCATTATCTTACCAGTAGCAACAGACATTATTTGGTTTCTGTCGTTTACTACGTACTTATTTCCTTTATACTCTACTACTCTAGCTCTTTTTTGCAGTATTCTTAAATTTGCAAATATCTTACGGCGGTCGGCACTATCTTTTTTGTAAACCTCTTTGCCGTTAGCATTAAGTATTTTTGTGCCTACTATAGTATATGTCTGTCTAGGTTTTCCTTTAGGAGTGTACATAACTTGAACTCCTTGCTGCTCTGCTGGTTTAGCAGGTTTTTGTCCTAAAGCAGCTAACTCTGCATCGTATTTGGCATTGATTTTATCTACTTTATTTTTATCTGTAGTATATTTAAAAGCTTCATCTTCTCTTAATTCATATATAGTTACTTCTTTTAAAGATACCTGTTCAGGAGTAGATACATCATATTGTGCATAAGAACGGTTTTTAGTTTTTACTATATCAGAGTCTACTTCTGCTATAATTACAACCTCATTTTGATATTTAGTAGCCCAACGTAATACTTTTTCAAACCCTTTTACTCCTTCAGAATACCAAACTTCTTTAAAAGAATTACTTTCGCTAGGTCTTAGTTTAAATGTTTTTAAAGAATCAGCTAATCCACTTTCACCTAAAGTCCTGTAAAGTTTATTTTCTTTAGGCTCTAACTCTCCTTGCTTTAGCTTAGTTTTAATAACAGCATTTTCTAACTCTTCTGCTCTTCTTCTTTCTATGTCAGCTATACTGTTTTGCTGTGCAGCATCTTTAGCAGCAGCAAACTCATAGTAGCCCTGCATTGCATTTGTTTCTGCTAGTTTTTTTTGTTTTAGTTTATTAAGTCCATTAAGAACTTCTAAAAAATTTGCATCCTCGTCTTCATACTTAGCTATAATTCGATCTATTGTTTTTATAGAAAGAACTGGAGCAAATAAGTCTAAAACTTCATCTATTTGTTTTATTTGCTCACTGCTAATAGTTCTGTTAAATGATACTATTGAATTTAAAGCGTCTATTACTTCTAAAAATAAATTTTCTCCTGAGACTCTATCAGAAAATTTAGCAGAAGGAGTATATCTTCCTATTTTTATAGTCTTTTTCTTAGATAGTAAATTATCTATATCAGATTGTTTAACATCACTAGCTTGTGTCGGTTGAGTAGTTGATTTAGCATCATACAGTGTCTCTACTACATTACCATTATCATCTAGTACTTCTATCTTTTGCACATCGTTTATGTCATAACCTCTCCCTTTTTCTAGGTTACCATCTGTTTCATTTTTAGCTCGTACTTTACCTAAACCATTGTTTTTGTCAAAGCTTTCTTTAAACGTAACCCGATGAGTAGCATCAGCGGCTGTAGTTACTGTTTCAGAAAAGGTTACATCAATTCCATTATCTGCTTCTCCTCTTCTACTCTTGACTCTTTGGTTGTTTAATAGTATGTCTACTTCTGACTGGCCTACAAACCTATATGTTGTAGATTTCTTCCAATCTATACCATATTCTTCAAGTCTCTTTTGCGCTGCAACATCTCCGTTTCTAGCATCTCTTATATCTGGACTTATATTTAGTAAGTCAGGATCACTCTCTGCAGGAGTAGCCGCAACCTCACTGCTTTGCTCTGGTGTCCCAAAGACATCTTCAGTAGGTTCATTAGGCAGTTCCTGACTCTCTTCAGTGATTTGAATATTGCCATGCTCATCAAATAATGGAGGTCTAGTAGAGTTATCTACCTGCCCAGGCTCTACTGGGTCAATGCTTTCTTTTTCAGAAGTGTTGTTTGTAGCAGGATCTGATTTAACGTACAGGTTACCGTATTTTACAGCTTCTTCTAAAGTTTTAAACGTTTTATATAACCCAGGACTATTTAGTTTAACTCCTTCATTATTAAGGCTTGATACATTAACTTCATATCCAACAATGCTATCTGGGTCACTATTTCTGTTACCATCTTTATCTATAGAATTTATAGTAACATTAAATTGGTCTCCTTCAAACGTATAGCTAGTTTTTGTTGTATGAACATCATTAGGAACTAGTCCGCTAGAAACATCATCTCTAACATGACCTGTACCAGGAACGCCTTGTCCTGGCTCATCAAATACATTGCTAGTAGGTTCATCAGGAAGGTTTTGAGTTTCTTCTGTTACTACTGGGAATTCTTGGCTTTCAGATGTTGTTCCAGGATCTGTAGCTTTTCCGGTACCGGTTTGTCCCGCATCTGGTCCTGGAGTTGTTGGGGGAGTTGGCCCAGGAGGTTCTGTATCTTCATCGGTTTCTGAGGAATCATCTAATTTGTTTTTTAAAGTTTCTATTTTAAACCTGATAAGCTCAGTTAAATATTTTGTAAGTGCTTTACTTGCAGTAGCGTTTGAAGTGTT
>Ga0208898_1001308_pt1 | contig 16685 bp, 8 predicted proteins | sample VirMetDEL_Mar_4_FD_184513 | JGI IMG/M metagenome (GOLD analysis project Ga0208898, IMG submission 184513) | Aqueous microbial communities from the Delaware River and Bay under freshwater to marine salinity gradient to study organic matter... | ecosystem: Environmental > Aquatic > Marine > Coastal...
ATGTTACAGCAAATACTTTTGAATTATCTGGTGTAGATAGCACAGGTTATACTGCATACACATCTGGTGGTACTTCGGCTGACGTTTATGAAATAGCATCACCTTTTACTGAAAGTATGTTGTATGATTTACAATTTACACAATCAGCAGACGTTATGTACATTGTACAAGAAACATTAGAACCTAGAAAATTATCTAGAACAGGACACACATCTTGGACATTAAATGATGTAGAATTTATTAATGGGCCATATTTAGATGATAATGAAAGTAGTGTAACATTTACATCATCTGCAAGTGGTGTAGGTACAGGTAGAACATTAACAGCATCCGCTTCAACTTTTGAATGTTCACCAAATGAAACAGGTTTTCATACAGAAGATATTGGTAGATCTGTTAGATTAAATGATGGATGGGGTATAATTACAGCATACATATCACCAACACAAGTTACTTGGGAAATTAAACAAGATATTGGATCTGCGTCTGCATCAACAGATTGGGCGTTAGGTGCTTGGTCTGAACATACAGGTTATCCGAGAACAGTATCATTTTTTGAACAAAGATTAGTATTTGGTGGAAGTACAGCATATCCTCAAACTATATGGGCAAGTGAAAGTGGATTTTATGAGCATTTTCATAGAGGTGCAGGTGATCCAGCAGATGCATTTATTTATACTATTGCGGCAAACAAAGTAAACGTAATTAGATGGTTATCACCTGCAAGAGATTTAATTGTTGGTACAGCAGGTGGTGAATTTAAAGTTGGAAGACCAACTGGTGAGCCTTTACAACCCGATAACGTACAAATTACACAACAAACTACATATGGTGGTTATAATTCACAACCAATACAAATTGGTAATGCTGTTTTGTTTGTGCAAAGACAAAGAAAAAAAATTAGAGAATTTGCATATAGATTTGAAGATGACGCATATCAAGCACCAGATATGACATTACTTGCTGAACATATTACAGGAACAGGAATTACAGATGTTGATTATGCACAAGAACCAGAAAGTATTTATTGGGCTGTTAGAGATGATGGAACATTGTTAGGTTTAACGTATCAAAGAGAAGAAGATATTGTTGCATGGCACAGACATATTCTTGGTGGATCGTACAAACTTACATTTAACGGTGCAAGTGATGTAACTGATTATTCAGCAGATCCTAATTACAATGGATATATTACAATTACAGCACATGGTTTAAATACAGGTGATAGTGTTGTTTATAATAATGGCGGTGGTACATCATTAAGTGGTTTAGTAGATGGTGAAACTTATTATGTTTATAAAATAGATGCAAATAATTTAGAATTAGCATTAACATACGATCAAGCTATAGATAGAACAATATTACAAATAGGTGATGGAGTAGGATCTAATCATTCATTAAAAGCAAACTCACAAGTTAAAAGTGTCGCATCTATTTCAGAACCATCAGAAAACCAAGTATGGATAATTGTACGTAGAAGAATTAATGGAAATATAGTACAATATGTAGAATATTTAGATCCAACTTTAAATATGGATAGTACGTTATCTGCGCTTGTAAATGATGGAACTACAATTATTACATCATTAGATCATTTAGAAGGTGAAACAGTACAAGTATTAGTAGGTGATGCTGTATATCCAGATCAAACAGTTACAGATGGTAAAATTTCAGTAACATTACCATCACAAGCTAGTTTTAAAAGTATAGAAATAGGTCTAGGTTATACATCTAGAATTAAAACTATGAGAGTTGAAGCGGGATCACAAGCAGGTACTGCACAAGGTAGAAAAAAGAGATATAATGAAGTTATGGTAAGATTATACAAAACAGTAGGAATTAAAATAAATGGGGATCAATTACCATTTAGAACATCATCTACTCCAATGGGCCAAAATATTGAAGAATTTACTGGCGATAAACGTGTTCTTAATTTAGGATGGGATAGAGATGGACAAATAGAAATTTTACAAGAACAACCGTTGCCAATGACGGTTTTAGGTATAACAGGAACATTGGCAACAACGGATTAAGGAGGATAAATGGCTTGGTTTGTACCTGCAATGATGGCGGCTAGTACCGCATTGACTTTAATGGGTCATAGACAAAATATTAAAAATATAAAAGCAAATGCGGCTTGGAAAAATTATGAAAATGAATTGTCGTTTTTATATGACAAGCAAAAGATGCTTAAAAAACAAAAAAAATTATTATCAGCACAAAGAGCAAGAACTGCGGCAAGTGGTGTTCAATTTACAGGATCACCTTTAATTATTGCTAATGCAGATATTGAAGAAATGGAAAATGATTTGGCGTTTTTAGAAAAAGGTGTGTTTATTAAAAATGCGGCATTAGATGCAGAAGCTACAGGTTTAATTGCTAGTGAAACTTATAAAGCAGGTGCATCATTATTTAGTAGTGCTGTAAGTTATAAATCTTATAAACAAGATCAAGCTATAGCTAAAAAATTAGGAATTGGATAATGTATTTAATAAAAGTATGGGATAACGATCAAATGATATTTGAAGGTAAAAGTAAAATAATACCAACATCAGATCATCAAGGATGGTTTATTAAAAAAGATGAAAAAGGTATTGTTAAAGAAGCTAAATTTAATCCCGCTAAATACAGGATAACATATGAAGATACCACGATATAACGAACAAAAATCAGACATAGGATCTGGTAGATCTTTAACTACAGGAACAAGTGCTAGTAGTACAATAGCTAGTATTGGTAAACAAGTATTTAATCAAGTAGCTGAATTAGGCAATAAACAAAATGCCATGACAGCAAAATTAAGAAGATTAGAAATTAATACAAATGTTGATTTATCAAAATCAACTATGTTTGGAAAACAAACAGAATTTTCTGATAGTTTGTTAGAAAGAGATGATTATTTAACACCAGATAATTGGTTATTAGATTATGAAAAAAATTCAAAAACATGGGAAAAAGAATTTAAAAGTGGATTAGATGAACAAACATGGAAAGAATATCAACCTTTTTATTATCAATCATATTTTGAAGGAAGACAAAATGTAAAAAAAGCAATTAGAGATCAAAAAATTAAAAACAATTTTATTGCTTACGATCAAACAAAAACAGATTATTTAACTAATTTAGAAAAATTAACAAATCCAAAAGAAATAGCATTGCAATATGAATTGTTTGTAGAAACAACTTTAAAAACTAAAAAAACATTAGATATTTTTGAAGCTGAAAAATATAACGAAGAAGTAAATAATGTTAAATTAGCTACTAACAATAAATATATGATGATACAAGCTATTGGTACAGATTATATTTTAAGTCCAAATAAAACTAAAGAAATAGATTGGAACAAAACATTAACTAAATTAAAAGATAAAAATTTTGAAATTAAAGATGTTGATGGAACACCAGTAAAACCAAATGATAAATTAAGAGCAGATTTAATTACACAAGCTAAAACAAAATTTGACAATCAAACAGCTACATTTGATAAACAAACAGATCAAAACAATAAACAAACAAAACAAGAACTTTCAAATGATTTAATTAAAATAGCTAATGGTCAAGATAAAGACGGTAATATTTCTGGTAATTTCTTAACTAAACTTGAAGGATCTACATTAAAAGATACAGAAAAAAAAGCATACTTAAATGCATTTAAAACACAATTATCAAGCGGTGTAAAAAGTTGGGATACAGGCCAAGCACAAAATGCGCAAGTATTAGCAAACATTATGATTGCTAAAGGTTTAATTGATACAGAAAAAGAAAAAGATTTTATTAATGAATTATATTCAAATGGATTAATGTCACATGAAACATACCGTACATTAGAAGGTAAAATTGATGAAAATATAAAAGCTAAAAATGCTTACAAAAATCCATTATATAAAAATGCAGTTAAAGTATTATTAGATGAATTAGGTGAAAAAAAACTTGGTGCAGTTTTATTACAAGATGCAAAAGATATGTCATTAGCTGATATAATGAACCAAATAACTGGATCTGGTTTAAGTCAAGAAAGTTATGATGCTCTTAACTATTTTAATCAAGTATTAGCAGAAGGTGAAAAAAGAGGTTTTAATTATGTCAATATGTTGGTTAAAAAAGGACATGAAAATTACATTATGGATGATATTTTAACTTATGCTAAATCTGCTAAAGATAAAAAAGTACCTGCATTAGTACCATTACCAGAAGGTTTTGATAAAAATAAACCATATCATTTAGCACCAGAAGTTTGGTTTAAAGGTAAATCACCAGAGGTATTAGGATACACAGTACCAAAAAGAAATAAAGGTGAGAGTGTTCCAGCTTACTTAAATAGAACAATGACAGAACTTAAAGCTAAAAAATTTAATTTGCCTTCTACATTAACTGGTTTTCAATTTGAACAAGATTTTGATTTGAACACAGAAATGATAGTGCCAAATATTAAAAAATAATGACTACTTTATTAACTACGTTGCAATTAAAACAAGCAGGTTTTTCTGATGACGCTATTGTTCATTGGGTAAATAATCAAAGACCATTACTTAAAAATGCAGGTTTTAGTGACATGGAAATTAATAATGCCTATGGAATAAAACCTACTGATCTTGCTTCAATTAATACTGAAATAATGAACAATGAAAGTAATGTTAGTATTAATGAAAACACAGTACATACAGATGGTGTTACTTCATTAAATAATAAAAATACCGTAGGTAAAGATAAATCAATAGACACAATTAATTCAAGTTTAGATAAAGATTATGAAAAAATAGAAAAACTTAAATTACCTAATGAAGATAAAACTAAAATAAAAACAATGCTAAAAACATCTTTAGATAATTTTAAAGGTGATGATAAAGGTAGAGTAGGTTTTGAAGAAACGTGGTTAAACGATCATTATCCAGATATAACTTTAAATGATATTAAATTTTCAGAAGACAAAGATGTTGATTTATTAAGTACAGCATTAAATGATAAACAAGTAGAATTATTACAAGGCGCAGAAGCTAAAGATATTTTAAATGGTAATATTGGTTACAATTCAAAAGAAAATAAATTTGTTTTTAGTAAAGAATATGAAGATGAAATTAGACCCGCTAGATTAAAACAAAAAGAAAAAGAATTAATTGAAGGTGTTAAAAAACAAAAATACAAATTATATGTATTAAATACACCATTAACTACAGGTCAAGAAAGTAGAAAAGTATTAAATTTTGCACAAGATTATTATGGTGCAAACGAACAACAATTAAATAATTTCAATACATTTATTAGTTATGTTTCAACATTAGAAAGTGATAATAGAAATATTTATAGTCGTGATGGTGAAGCTAAAGGATTGTTTCAATTCAGAGGATCGTCTGCTGTTACAGGATTAAATAGATTTAAAAATCTAATGTATAAATTAGATAAAGATTATCAAATACCTAAATGGTTAGAAGAAGCATATGAACATAAAGATTTTACAGCATTAACTCCAGATCAACAAAGAGCAGTTACTCTAGCTAATTTTATAATGATTGGGCCAAACAAAACATTAAATAGAGCAGGTACAGATGATTTAATTAAAAGAATTATGGATGGTGATGTAGATGCTATGAAAGAATTATACAAAAGTTATCATCATGCTGATTGGTACAAAGATGAAACACAAGGTAAATATGTATTACGTGATAATGAAAAATTAGACAAAAGAATAGATGACCATTTTAAATATTGGGGTACACAAGATGTAGGTTACATGAACCCTCAAATTGCTACATGGCCAAGTGATTGGATGACTAAAGAAGGGCAAGGTGGAAAGTTTGATAACTTTGTAAGTTATTACATGGGTGGTCAAGGTGCTGAAAACGCATTTAGACAAGGTTATTATAATTCAGTTACAGGTTTATTTGATAGATATGTAGAATGGACAGAAGCTAATCCATTAGCAACTATTGAAGACAAAGAAGATAAAATGAAAGAAATGTTTATGTATAATGACGGATCTTTTGGTGATGCAGTTATTTCTTCAGCAGTACAATTAGTCAATGATAGTCCATATATGATAGCAGGATGTTTTGCTACTGCTGGTGCTGTTACAGTAGGTACAGGAGGTATAGCCGCACCTGCCGCACCAGTTGTTTGTATGGGTGGTGCATTTGCTTTACCAGAAGCATTAAGACATCCGTTTACAGAAGGTTTGTTAGAAGGCAAGTGGAATAATTTTAGTGAATTTATGGATCACTTTTTAAGTTTAAAAAATGCTGAAATAGCAGGTAAGATGGGTGCTGTTGGTATGGTAACTGGCGCAGTTGGTAAAGTTGCTGAAGTTGGAACAAAAAAATATTTACATAATTTTATAGGCCCACAAACAAAAGCACAATTAAAATACAGTAAAAAATGGTCAACAGCTAATAGGCTTGGTGTAGAAGTTTATGCAATGACAGAATTAGGTGCAAGAGTGAATGGTCATACACCTACTATGGAAGATTTTGCACATACAGCAGTATTAATATTTGGTTTTCACGCAACAATTAAACAAGTAAATAATCTTGTTAATTTATATAAAAAACACGCAGTACATCCAAAAGACGTACAAAAATTAGCAGAAGTAAATAAAGAAGTAAAAGATCAATTAAAAAAAGGTGAGATACCAGATGTATATACAGAATTACAAAAAGACGTAATTAACGGTTTAGAAAAAACAACTAATCAAAAAATATTACCAGAACCTAAATTTAAAATAGGTGAAAAAATAAACATTAATGTAGATGGTACAAGACAAGGTATTGTTGTTTCTAGAGAAGTTTCTGGTAATGAAACACTTTTAATTGTTAAAGATATTGAAGGTAACAATATTACAATATTAGAAAGCCAAGCACGTAAAACAGACCCAGTTGATAAAATACAAGTTAAAATAAATGAAAAAGACGGATCTTTAGAAATAACTAAAAAAGAAGCAGACGCTAATGAAATTAGCGCAGGTAGTAAAGACGGTGAAGTTAGTTTTAAATCTAAACAAGAAGCAAATGAATTTAGTCCAGATATAATAGAATTACAAAATGGATCATCACGTTTTATTAAAAACAAAGATGGTACTACATATAAATCTACAGCTAAAGAAGCAGTACAAGAAACATCAAATAATGTAAAAGAAAAATTTATATCTGAAGACGGTGCAGTAGAAACTAATGGTATTATACTTACTGTTAAAAAATTTTATCCAGAAATAACAAAAGAAAAATCTAATTATGAAGTTGTTGGTAAATATAAAACAGCAATGGATTTAATTAACAAAACATTTGATGGTGTTACAAATAAATACAAAAGAATATCAATGGTGTTTGCAGGTAAAAAAGGATTAGATTTTAATGTAGATAGTTTAGTAGCTAAAATAGGAAATGATTTTATTTCAATACCTAGAAAAGCATATGAACAATTAATGAAGTTTAATGACAATGGAACAATTAAACAAGCTAAAGTAGCAGGTATATCTAAAGATAAACCATTAGTATTTTTAGATCCAGTAACAAATGAGATTGTTGCTATGTTAAAAGTTACACCGCTTAAAAAAGGTGAAAGATCATATTCACAAGCAGAAAGTTATTGGAATGAATATTCTGATTATAGAGGAACAGGTAATTTTCATTATAGTAAAAGAACAAGAGATAGTGATAATGCAGGTATTCCAGATGAACCTTGGCATCCTAGTAATAGATCAATGGGTACTAAAGACAACTGGAAACAATTATTTGAAAGTTCTACAGGTCTTGATTATTTTAATATTGTTACTTTAGTAGAAAGTTTATTAGGTAAATTACCTAAAGAAACTAGCAGACGTACTGGTTATTTAGGTGTGTTTAGACATTTAAAAAAACAAGATCCTAATATACCTTTAAGAAGACAAGCAGAAATAGAAGTACAAAGAAATTTACAAGACAACCCTGCTGATTTTTTAAAAACACTTACACATGAATTAGGACACTTAATTGATTTTGTTCCAGATAGATCAATGAAAAAAGGTAATATTCTTGGACACATTGCTAATTTTAAAAGTTTCTTAAACAAATGGATAGACGGTAAAAACGAAGGTAATAAACCATTAGATAGAAAAGAAATAGCGGCAATAAAAAAACAAGCAAATGAATTAGCTAAATCAAAAGAAAAAGAAACTAATAAAGAAATAGAAACAGATCTTAAAATAACACCAGATAAAATATTACAAATATTTACAGATCCAAATGTTAGAAATAAAATAGATCCAGAATTTTATGATGCATTTGCTAAATTAGGTTCTTCAGTTAAAAAAGAAGTAGTTAAAGATGCAATGAAGGGAATGTTATCGCATCATATTAAAGCTATTGCAGACAAAGTTAATGGTAAAAAAGTTGATCCTAGACTTTCTGATGAAGCTAATACAATCTTTAAAAACTTATTTGAAGCAGAATTAAAGAAAAGAAATTTAGTAAGCGTACAAGAAATTAGAGCAGAATTAAAAGCATTGTCTATGAAATGGCATCCGTGGAATAGAGCAACTGCACCTAAAAAATATGCAGAATACAGAGATAGTCCATCTGAATTAATGGCTGAATTTATGATGGCATTATTATTAAGACCACAATGGACAAAATTTAATGCACCTAAATCTTTTGATCTATTAATGTATCACATGAAAAATAGACCAGAAGTAATGGATAATTATATTACTATTCAAAACTTATTAAACGCACCTGTTAAAAAACAAGACGCTGTTAAATACCAAGCGACTATGGATATGTTTATGAGAGGTGATAAACAAATAAGAGAAGCTGTTAAAGATGCAGAAAAAACTAAAAGAGAAGCATTAGATGATATAGGTACAGAAGTTCTTGATAATTTCTGGTGGATGTTACAACATTTAAAATTAGACAGTCAAAGAGGTAATAGTCCATTAGCAAAAGACGTTAGATATTATATTGAAAATTACAGATATAGATGGGCTGAAGGTTCTTTATATAAAAGAATGATTGAAGAACGTATTATTAAACAAATACATAATCTTGGTTATAACAAAAATCAATTTGGTTATACATTGTTGTTAAAAAACTTGGCAGAAAGTCAACAAAGGGAAGGTAAAATTACTTGGAAGTTTTACAAAATGCCTAAAGAATTAGAACAACAATTTAAAAAAGAAGAAGGTGACATTGTTGGTATGTATGAAAGATGGGCAATGGATCACCCAGAATTAGTTAGAATTGCAAATGAATTTGCTGAATTAAGACAAACAGAAGTAGTACAAGCTGTAGCTAATGAAGGTGTAATTAGTCCAGATATAGTTCAACAAATGAAAGATAATACTGCTTACATTAAATATCAACCAATAGAAGTTTTAATTGAAAAAATAGAAAAGATGGGAAAATATGTATTAGGTAAAGGATCTTTAAAAAAAACAAAAGGAACATTTAGTGAATTTGCAAATCCTTTTGATTTTACTGTAGCCGCAGATATGCAAATTATGGCTGAAGTAAAAAAACATAATACTTATTATCATATTGTAGAATTTTTAAAGACACATAAAACAGCATTAGAAGAAGCAAGTGGTGGTCAAAAAGTTATATCTAAACCAAAATATATTGGTAAAGGTGTATTAGATCCAAATGTACCTACTGGATTAAAAAGAATTCAATTTATGCGTAATGGTAAAATGGAAACTTTTGATATTCATAGAGGAACAGCAGAAGCTATGGGAACAAATCCATTACAATTAAGATGGACAGTAAGATGGTTAGCGGCAATCAATTCTGTTTCTAGAGCAGTTTTAACAGAACACAATCCTTTATTCTGGATATGGAATTGGGGATTTAGAGATATGCGTAGATCATTTTTATTATTACCAAACGGTAAAGTAAGTAAAAGTTTAGGTAATAGAATTAAATATGTAAAAGAAGTTTTTGCATCTTTACCAGATGCTTGGAAATCTATTTACGGTGATGGTACTGCAATTACTAGACATATGGAAAAGAATGGATTTTTAATTGCGGCTGAAGAAGGTTACAGATCTGAAGCAGGTATGGGTAGATCTAGATTAACTTTAGATGAAGACAGTTTTGCTTTAAAAAAACTTGTGTTTGAAAAGTACGAACAAAAAGGAAAATTTGGTGAATTATGGGATGGTACTATGGGTGTCTATTTAAGACATAGTGGTAATGTTGCTAGAATATTAGAACGATCACATAAAATAGCAGGTTATAAAGTAATAAAAGATCAAGTTAAAAAAGGTGAATTAAAGATAAGTGAAAAAGAATTGATGCAAATTATTCAATCTCAAATAGGTTCACCAAACTTTTTACGTCAAGGTAAAATGAACCCAGTATTAAATCAATTAATGTTATTCTATAATGCAAATAAAGAAGGTTATAGAGGTGATATAGAAGCATTTAAAAGAGATAAATCTGGAGTAGCTAGTAGATTTTTCTTATATTCAGTAGCGCCTAAAGTTTTTGAAAAGATGATACAATATGGATTTTTAGGTAGTTCATTAGCAGTATTGTATAATGCTATACCAGATCACGATAGAGATAATTTTAATGTAGTTCTTATTGGTAAGACAGAAGATAACAGACCAGTTTACATTAGATTTCCAATGGATTTTACGTCACAATTAATTACAAGTATATTTGGTACATCATTTGATATGATATTTGGTATTAATAAAGATTTATCTTCTTCAGAAAAACAAGCTAAATTTTGGGAAACAACAAAATCTGGTTTACCACAAATATCACCGTTTTTAGTTTTAATGTCGGAAGTAAGTCAAATGGTTTTAGGTCAAGAAGTTAGAGATAGATTTGGTAATCCTATTTTTGATCCATTAATTCAAAAAATGGATTGGTTAGAAAGAGATGCTGTTAAATTACAAGAAACTTTAAAACACGTTTGGAATACAAATGGGCCAAGTTTTGTACACAAATTTAAAAGTAAGTTTAAAAAAGATATTGCTAAAGAATATACTAATATAACAGGTTTTCCTTTAATAGATCCATTAATAGAAAGATTTTTAAAAGTAGGTGAAAACCCTGTAGTTGATGAATATTACAATATTAAGAATGTTGAAAACAGATTATTAAATTTAAAACAATATGATTTGAGAACAGCTATAGATAAAATAGCTACAGGCAAAATAGATGAATTAACAGCTAATGAAAAACAAGCATTAGTATTAACGCCTCAATTAGCTAATAATACTTACTTTATTGAAAACATATCTAATGCGGCAGAAATATCAGAATTGTTGCAAATATTCCTAACTGGTGATACGAAAGATAGAGCCATGGCTTTAAAAGCTATGAAAAAGATAATGGGATCTGCACCAGATTTAGAATTTAACTTTAAAATTACTGAAGAAGGTGATATTATAGGTAATTAATATGACAATATCTACAACTATTATTAAAGTAAGTTATTCTGGTAACGGTACACAAACGGTATTTCCATACACGTTTAAGATTAGTGCTGAAGCAGATATACAAGTTATTATCAGAGCCGCTAACGGAACAGAAACTGTAAAAACTTTAACTACAGATTATAGTGTTAGCGGAGTAGGATCTGCTAGTGGTGGTAATGTTACTATGGTAACAGCACCAAGCGCAACTGAAACTGTTGTTATCAGACGAGAAACTACACAAACACAAACTGTGGATCTAGTTGAAAATGATCCTTTTACTGCTGAAACAGTTGAAGGTGCATTTGATAAATCAATAGCTGTAGCACAAGAATTACAAGAAGAAGTAGATAGATCTATAAAATTATCAAGAACAAATACAATGACATCTACAGAGTTTACAGTAGATGCGGCTACACGTGCTAATAAAATTTTAGCATTTGATGCTAACGGTGAAATTGCAGTTACACAAGAATTAGGAACATACAAAGGTAATTGGGCGGCTAGTACATCATACAGCGCTAGAGATATTGTAAAAGATACAAGTAACAATAATATTTACATTTCTAATACAGCACACACATCATCTGGTTCGTTACCATTAACAACAAATACAGATAGTGCTAAATGGGATTTATTAGTTGATGCGGCATCAGCAACATCATCAGCTAGTGCGGCGGCAACAAGCGCAACTAATGCGGCTAACAGCGCAACGGCGGCGGCAACATCCGCATCAAATGCGGCTACATCAGAAAGTAATGCGGCTACATCAGCATCAACAGCAACTACACAAGCAACAAATGCGGCAACAAGTGCAACTAATGCTTCTAATAGTGCTACGGCGGCGGCTAATAGTGCTAGTGCGGCAGAAGCATATGCTGACAATTTTGATGATGCATATTTAGGTGCAAAAACATCTAATCCAAGCGTAGATAATGACGGTGATCCATTAGATGATGGTGCATTGTATTTTGATACGACTAACAATGTAATGAAAGTTTATGATCTTGGTACAACAACTTGGTATCAACTTACTCCAACTGTTTCTAACCAAACAAACATTAATATTGTTTCTGGAATTTCAAGTGAAATTCAAACAGTTGCTGGTGATAGTGCAGATATTCAAACAGTTGCATCTGACAGCGCTGACATTCAAACACTTGCAGATATTGAAGATGGAACAGTTGCAACAAATGCTGTTTCAAATGCAGGAAACAACTCAACTAATATTACAACAGTTGCAGGACAAATTTCACCAACTAACAACATTGCAACAGTTGCATCCGCAAACGCAAATATTGCTAGTGTTGCAGGTCAAATATCACCAACAAATAATATTGCTACAGTAGCAGGTGCAAATGCAAGTATTACAACAGTAGCAAACAATCTAAATGGTGCTAACACAATCGGAACAGTAGCAGGTTTAAATTCTGAAATTTCAGCACTTGGCCCTATAGCTGTTGATATTACAACTGCGGCAAACAATGTTACAGATATTACTAACTTTGCTGACGTATATGTTGGCCCATCTGCAACACCACCTACAACAAGAGTAGATACTTCTGCACTTCAAGTGGGTGATTTATATTTTGATACTGTTTCAAATACTATGAAAGTTTACTCATCTGGTGGGTGGGTATCTACAGGTTCTAGCGTAAACGGTACTTCAAATAGGTTTACATACACAGTATCTTCATCAACTACTACAATTACAGGTGCGGATGATGATGGCAATACTTTGGCATATGATGCAGGGTATATAGACGTTTATCTAAACGGGGTACGTATGGTAAATGGAACAGACGTAACAGTAACGTCTGGTACAAGTGTTGTTTTTGCTAGTGCTATTGGTACAAGTGGTACAGATGTTGTTGACATTGTGGCATTCGGTACATTTGAATTAGCTAACTTTAGTGTAGGGGATGCAAATGACGTATCTTTAGCAGGTATATCAGATGGTCAAGTATTAGTATGGAATGCAGGATCTAGTACATTTCAAGCAGGAAACGCTAGTAGCGCTGAAGTATATGGTTTTAGCAAAGATGGTAGTGGTAATTTAATAGTAACAACAACAGGTGGCGGTGCTGATAATATAGATGCGGCAACATACGCTACATTTGATGACGTGGTATTTGCGGCCTCTGGATTTACTTGGAGTATTGATAGTGGCGGTAATTTAATTGCAACAATATAGATTGAAACTAGAACAAAAATAGGGTAAAAGGAGTACATATATGGCAACAGTAAATTTAGGATCAATAAAATTTAATTGGCAAGGTGCATACGATAATGCAACTGCCTACGCAGTAGATGATGTAGTTTCATCTGGTGGTAATAGCTATGTTTGTATAGCGGCAACAACTGGTAACACTCCACCAAATGCTACTTACTGGGAATTGATGGCACAAGCAGGTACTAATGGTACTGATGGAACAGATTTAACAACAACATTAACTACACAAGGCGATATTGTTTATAGAGATGCGTCTGGTCTTGCTAGACTTGGTGCAGGAACAAGTGGTCAAGTTTTACAAACTAATGGTACAGGTGCAAATCCTAGTTGGGGAACAGTATCAAGTGATTTTGTTAAACTAGCTAGTGGTTCTGTCACAAGTGGTAGTTCACTTTCTATTGATGGATATTTTTCAAGTACATATCCAAATTATAAATTAATTATATCTGATACTACTACTTGGTGGAAAATGAGATTTAATTTTGGTGGCTCTGCTTACACAGGTGGTAATTATGTTTGGGCTATGAATTTTGCGACTAGAACAAGTAGTAGTGATACTCATAGTTCAAGTGGTGGTTGGAATGTAGATTATATTCCTCTTTCATTTTGGAATGGAGATAATACTGCAGAACATCATCACGCAGAGGCAACATTTATTAGACCTTGGGATACATCTAATAGAGCAAAAACTGTTCATGTAAATGGTTGGGATTATAACTCTAGTGAACTTCATATTCATCAACACGCAGGTTATTTAGATAATGCTAATTATGGTAATGCATCTACAGGTATAACAGCATTTCCTGCATCTGGTAATTTTTCAGATGGTAATTGGGAATTGTATGGAATTAAATAAGGAGAATAAATTATGCAAAAAATAATAGTCAATCCAGAAAATCCAAATGGAATTTTAGTTGATATGACAGCAGAAGAAATTGCTCAAGTTGAAACTGATAAAGTTAATGAACAAGCTAGACTTCAAGCTATTGCTGATAAAAGAGCAGAAGAAGAAACAGCTAAACAAGCTAAAGAAACTGCTCAAGCATCTGGCAATCAAAAGCTATTAGACTTAGGACTTTCACAAGCTGAAGCAACTGCATTAACTGGTTATACACCACCAAGCGAGGAGTAAAACTCCTATGACTAAAGCAAGAGATATTGCTGACTTTAAATTTGAAAACATAGTTGATACTGGTACTGAAGGTACTAGAGTTGCTACAGGTACTAATGCTCAAAGAGGTACTACGCAAGGTCAATTAAGATTTAATACTGATACTGGATTAGCTGAATATTATACTGGTACTGCTTTTAAAACGATTGATAGTCCACCAACAATTTCTAGTATTTCACCAACAACAGCTACAGCAGGAAATACATCAATAACTATAACTGGTTCAAATTTTCAATCTGGTGCTACAGTAAAATTTATTGGTAATGATGGAACAGAATATACAAGTCCAAGTGTGACTGTAAATTCTGATTTACAAATAACAGCTACAACACCTGCTTCAGCTTTTACAGTTGCTAATGAACCTTATGATATAAAAGTCACAAATAGTTCTGGTTTATCAACAACATTAGCAGATGCGTTAGATGCAGGTGGTTCGCCAACTTGGAATACTGCAAGTGGTTCTATAGGTTCAGTTGATGAAGGTGCTAGTGCAAGTTTTTCAATATCAGCAACAGACCCAGATGGACAAGCAATAATTTATTCTGAAACTGGTGGTACAAATTTATCTTCAAATGGATTTACATTAAATTCTTCAACAGGTGCAATTACTGGAACAGCACCTTCAGTTTCTTCAGCTACAACTATTTCATTTACTGGCAGAGCAAGTGATGGAACAAACACTTCTGATAGAGCATTTAATTTTGTAGTAAATAACTTAATAGCTTTACCAAGCGATATTTCTTCTTGGACTTATCCAGTTGATGAAACGCATTCTTCTGGTACTTTTAATACAACTAATTATTATGGATATGGATTTAGTGTTAAAAATGGAGATGGAAGAATAGCTCAAGATTATGGTTCTTATGAATATCCAATATTTTCAAAATATTCTGTAAGAAGTAGTGTTAATGAAGATGTAATTATTCAACTTTATAATTTATCAGCATATAATACAGGAATTAACTTACTTCAATTTGGTGCTATTTGGACAAATCCAACTGCTATGGCAGGAACTAATACTTTAATGGCAACAACTGATTTAGCAGATGGAGATGGAGTTTATTTAGTTAATGGTGGTTATCAACCTTCTGGTACTTTTACAACTGGATTTTTTAAAGGTGGCTCTAATCACAATGCTGTTGGTCAAGGTAGTTCAAATAGAGAAAGCCAACTAAATTTAAGTTATTCAGCAAATACTATTTCTTTTGTTATTAAAAAAGATACTGGAACTAATGCTAGAAAAATTGCTGTGTATAGTGGAGATACAAAATGGTACACTTATACTCAACAAATTCCTTCATCTACATCAAATATTTATTGGTATGTTGGTCATGGTTATTCTCAAATTGCGGGAGCAATTAATAACCTTTTACCAAAATTAAGATATTCAGCATCAACAAATTATAACTTTACTGTCTAATGCCTAGAAAAAAGATTACACTAATTTCTTAATCCATTTACCATCATTATTTAAAACCATTGGAAGTAATCTTGGAATACCATCAAGAATAACTCCACATCCAATTATAAATCTAGTCTTAAAATTTTTGGCGTATTGAAAAGCAAGTGACTTTTGATCTATCATACATCCTACATTCATACCAAAGAATATATTATCTGGATTAGCCCAATAGCTTATAATAAACTTTGTATGATAGTGGCCTTGTACAGCAGACATACCCATAGTCTGTGATACTTTTAATATATCAGCAGATCTACCGTGTGTGAAAAAACATCTTTGTCCATTAGACATTGTAATAGTTAGATCATCAATCCATTCCCATTTCTTTGTACCAAGAAAATCACCGTAGTCTTTAAGAAACTCTTTAGACATTCCATACTTTAATGCACGTCTATATACTAAACTACTATGATTGCTTTCTACTTCAATC
>Ga0208898_1001309_pt1 | contig 16684 bp, 16 predicted proteins | sample VirMetDEL_Mar_4_FD_184513 | JGI IMG/M metagenome (GOLD analysis project Ga0208898, IMG submission 184513) | Aqueous microbial communities from the Delaware River and Bay under freshwater to marine salinity gradient to study organic matter... | ecosystem: Environmental > Aquatic > Marine >...
AAAGACTTTCCATACCCAAAGCTACGTTGTAACTGCCTGTAGAGTTTGTGTAGAAAGCAAGGCCACCAAGTGCTAAGTTTTGTTCTCCAGTGGTATTACTATACGCAGCCTGTCGGCCCATAGCCGTGTTGTAGTTGGCGGTGGTGTTGGATTGTAACGCAGCAGACCCAACCGCTGTATTGAAATTAGACGTTGTTGCTGAAGATAGTGCATCCGTCCCCAAGGCTACGTTGTTGGCACCACTATTTATTGCCACTGCTGCACCAGCACCCACGGCTGTGTTTGACCCCCCAGTTGTCATTGCAGTAAGAGCATTGTTACCAACAGCAACAGAATAGCCATTAGCTCCGCTTGCAGTATCAAGTGCGGCATTACCTAATGCTACGTTATTAACACCGTTTGGATAATTCCCATCCAGCTTGATCGTGCCGCTTGAAACATCCAAATTGCCGTTGACGGTCAAATCATTTGCAATAGTCACATTGCCTGTGTCTGCAATCGTGATCCGCGCGGTTCCTTCATCTGTCTTTAATACTAAACCATCACCATCAGCCGCTTGAACTGTGCCAGTTGTGATAAGCCATTCATTATTTGTTTGATCGATTGTCGCAACTTCGATCCATGCGCTATCTGCTTCGTTGCGCAAATACATCTTATTATTGGCTGTGTCGTACCACCACATATTTGCATAAGTTGTGGCCGGTGCAGTTGCCCCTGATGAATTTGACGCAATCGCTTGGAATGCATTGTTTATGTCTGCCCGTGTAGCTGGGAAGCCTTGGTTTGCAATGTTGAAGTCATGTTGCGACATTTAGACGATCTCCTTGCCGTATCCTTTAGCCACATAATCCAGATCAACTGAATTGGTGCTTTGCGTTGCGCCATCAAGAATTTGAATATCAAACCCCGTGCGGCTTTTGTTACTTATAACATAGCGTTCACCATCAGCCAAGTTTGCCAGTGCAACCCCGATGGCCGGTGTGGCCTTGAACGCTGTCGGGAATGTTATACTGCGTGTGCCTGTGAAAGTAATGTCATTTTCTGACACGGTTCTTTCAGGCATGTCAATCTGCGCTTCTAATTCACGAACGGCGGGCGTTGCCGATCCTGTTGAAGAAGTCATAAGAACCCTAAATTCTAACGCCCGTGCGGTCATATCGGCAACAACAAATGGCTGCCAAGCTGACCATGTTGGTGATCCCGCTGGATCATCATTTGTGTGGCGCAACTGAAACTTCGCTGATGTCACGTCAAAGACGGCTGGATCACCGTCAAAATCTCCAAGACGATCATCAAAATTCCCTGTGGCACTATCGAAATCGTTGACGTAATCAAGGAAGTCCACCTTAAAGTTTGGATATATTCGGCTTGTATAAACTTCGCCTAAATCTATCGAATTGTTGAAATAATATTCACCTTGTGAAACTGTGCCTGTAAAACCATCAAACAAACCTAGCGCATCATCAAAGTCACCAGTGCCATCATCAAAGTCATCGATGGTGTCCAACGCTAAATAAGAACCTGTCGCATCGTCTAGCACAACAACATTATTTGTAGTGCCGGCAAAAGATGGATGTTCTGTCAATGTTGTTATTGCGTTGAAGTTTTCAACATTGTTAGGGTCAACGATCACTGCAAAGCTGGCGGGTGTATCTGAAACGCTGCCGATCTTATCAACTGCCTTGATGAAATAAGTGCCTGTCTTTGCCGGTACAACTGCCGTATTTGCTGGACGGGATATTTTATCAACAATGTCCACTGCGTTTTGATAGCTTGCACCTGTTGTTTCTGATGCATAGCGAACCTTGTAGTGTGAAAGGCTTGCCGCCGTGATAGGTGTCCAAGATAAGTGCAACGCGCTGCCTATGACGTTTCCAGTGAAATCCTGAACGTCATCAGGCGTTCCCAAGACATCACGAATGTCTAACCCACGGCCAGCCACTTCCGTCCAAGGCCCAACCACGCCAAAATCATTGATTGATCTAGCGCGAATGTCATAACTGCCATCTTCAAGGCCAGTGATGTCAAACGCGCCACCCTTTTGAATACCGCCGTTGATGTATTTGGTTGTTCCTGTTTTTCTATATTGAACCTCGAACTGCGCCACATAAGGTTCAGATGCGCTAACATCCACTTCAAAGCCGCCAGCAATGGCTTGGTTCACTTCACGCACGATTGGCGTGATTGTCACACCCACGGATGCTGTTTCTAGCGGTGAAGGCAACGCCGTGTTGTTCAGTTCAAATGCGGTTTCTTCTGCGTCCCAATCAAACACGCTTGAACTGATTTCACGCAAGGTTAGCGATATTTCTAGCGTTTGATCTGCGCCCAAGCCAAACCGCCAATCAACCACTTCAAAAGGCTTCACACTAAAGCCTAAACGGGTGTTGGTAATGTTTACAATATCGCCAATCTGCAACTGCAAGGCACGCAAGCCAAAAGTGCCTGAAATGGTGAATTGTTCACGGTTTCTAAATAGGCCAATCTTGGCAATCCGCTGTGCCATTTCCGGTGTCGCTGTGAATGGCAACGGGATGTCTTGTGTGACCACTTCACCGTTGTCCACACTAACGAAAGCGGATGATGTGACCTGTGGGAAGTCTGTGGGCTGATAGCTAGTGGACGGCCCTGAGAACGTCCCTGTGACCGTGTTGAAGTTATCACGGCGGCTGTGGCGTGTGCTGATCTGCAAGTTGCTGCGCAAATCATCTTCATCTAGTGTCAAAACAGGTGTCGTATATTCGCCGGCTTTAGTTCCCCATTGGCCTTGCGAATACCAAATGACACCCGCCATCGATGCCACCAAATCCGTGATGATGTCATCAGGCGGCAAAGATGTGACAAACGATCCATCAACCGTATAACGCTTTTCTGTGCCGCCGGCTGCTAGGGTGACATTCTCATCACATGTATTTGCCGCCGCTGCAAATGCGGTGTCATTGATTTCACTACTATCTGCGCCCAAGCCATAGTCAGCCAAAAGATAATCACGCAAGCAAAGTGCGGCATTGTTTGAATATGCCGTTGTGGATGTGCGCGGATCGTAAACTTTCTTTCCCTTCACAACCGCGCTAAATATCGGCAAGCCTTGCGGGAACACGTTGGTGCTATGTTCTGCACGCACATAAATGTAAGCCACGCCAGCCGCACGGTGATTGGCTGTCCATGCACCATCTTCTGCGACCAGATCGGCATCAGCCGCTTGGCCAGCGGTTCCCAAATGCTTGTTGATGCGGATGGCTGGGCCTGTCACGTTGCCATCTTCATCCTTCAACTGATATTCGGAATTAGTCACAAACCCATCGCCGTCTAGCGTCAGCAAAGTGTCGCCGGCATAAATATCGCCAATTTCCTGACATTCATGGCCAGCCAAGGCAATCAGGCTGTGTAGATATTGCTGATCATTTGTCACTGACCGATAAAATACAACGCCACCAACCCGCTGTTGGCCATAAACAATGGCATGATCCGCTGCCGGTGAAACCGCGTTCACCGTGGTGCCATATCCCTTTTGTGCCGCTGCAACTGATGCCGCTGCCGCCCTTGCCTTGTTTAACGCCTTCTTTTGCAGCGCATTCATTGAATAGGCTGTTGCCGCTGTAACAATGGCATAAGCCGCAATCGTGGCGTAAGTGATAGCCGTTGCTGTACCAGCCGCGAAAACAGTCACCGCTGTTGCGCCAGCGGCGGGCAATACTGCGGTAATCACTGCGGCAATAAAGGATGGCATTAGTCAACGCTCCAAAATAAATCGTTTTCGTCTAATGGCGATAATATCATGCCATCGGTATCGATGAAAGCCGCCAAGTCTGACACCACTATACCAAGAACAATGGGCAAAACACCAATCTTTTGATCACACGGACGGCCAACAACGGTTCCCCTTGGTGGAAAGCGGCCAGTGAACCGCCCTAGCCTGTCATCTAGCATGTCGCAGATGGTGTCATACTCTTGCGAATATAATAGCTTTCTGTATGCCTTAAATGCGCCCCTGCCTGTCGTATAATCGCCAAGCCAATCATCAGCAAAGGTTTCACCGCGTATTTGCTCAACGCAATTATTCACAAAGGTTAGGCAATCATGCTCACCCCAAATGAACGGATAATCACGCAAACTGTTGACATATTCCGCTAGTTTTATGTCCCAATTTGCAACGCGCATTTAGCCACCGCCACCCCATTGCAACCTTTGGCTTTGCAGACTTTCCACAAAATCAAAGGCACGATCCCCTGAATGTCTGATTTGCTGGTTTTCGCGGGTATAACGGCGGGTTCTTGGACGCTCTAAATCAATCAACCGGCTTTCAACTGTCAGCTTCACCGTCGATGTTTCTGCGCCTTCATCAATGCTAAGTTGATCCATATAGCCGCTGAATATCTCCATAGTGTCTGGTGAACTGTCTGGATTTTCCCAACTGGTCATGAAACCAAGGTAAACTTTAGCTGTGCGGCCCTGATATGGCTCTGTGAGTGCCAAAGACAACAATCCTGATGGAACACCAGTTAAAGCAATCGTCATGCCTCTGGCGGCAATATCTTGCGTTTCTTGCACCTCTGAAATCTGCAATAGCTGACCAGTGCCGCTGTAGGTATTCCCGTGCAATGAAATTTCGCCCAAGCCTGTCCATGCATAAACCGGCGTGCTGTCAAAATTCAGATCAATCGCATAAAACGGATAAACCGTGTCTTGGCTTAGTTTGGTGATTATGCTGGATGCTATCGTGCGTGACATTAGATTGCCTCAAATGCGCCAAACGTCATGCCATAGATTGACGCTTCATTTACATTCCAGTTTTGCTGATTGCTGGCCAATCTAAAGTTGCCAACCGTGTTTGACGTTGTGACCGCTGCATCATCAACCGGTGCCGTCCGTATATACGGCCATATATCCAAGGTCACATTTCCTGATCCATCGCTGTCAGCGTCTTGCAAAACCTTGTGCAAGGTGGCTGAACCCGCTGATCCAAGCTGAATATAGTCACCAGCCTTTAGCCAACCTGTCTGACTAGCCGTGCAACCGTCTATCACCAATGTGCCGCCTGTTTGGCTTGCACCGTTGACCAAAGGCGTGCCGCCGGCTGAACCGCGTGGCGTTGTCCCAATAGGATCGCCAAGGGTAAATGTGCCAAGCTGACCACGCAAGCTGATCAACCATGCAACCCACTGTTCAGCATCCGCACGCTTCATAGGTGGCAAAGTGACGTCAACTTCCCACCTTTGGCCGGCATGTGCCACCGCTTGTTGCGCATAGGTGAAAGGCGATTGACTGATGCCAACCGTATTCACCGCCCGAAAGGTGATTGACTGAATGCCAGTGTGTGATGGGAGTGTTAAAGGATAACTAATAGCCATTAGAACGCATTGGCAAAGCTGCCACCCCTTTTGCGTGCATCCATGACTGCCGCTTTAGACGCTTCGGCAATCTGTGGAAGCAAGGTTTGAATTTCATTGCGCACGGTCTGTTGCACGCCTGTTGTCACGTTGATGGTTTGCTGAACGATGACTTCACCGCCGCCACCTTTGATCCGCTCATTTGGCATGATAGAACCTGAACGCGCTGGAACAAACAATTCTGGCCCACGTTCGCCGACCATATAAGGGGTGTTTGCATTCACTGGCCCACCGTTTGCACGCGCTGGAACGCCAGCAATGGATGGGAATGCAGCGGTGAACATGCTTGTGACAAAGCCGGTGATCTGCTTCACAACAAAGATACGGAACAATTCACCGATGATTTCAACGGCCATCGCGCGGAATGCATCTTTAACTGATTTGGTGCCTTTGACCGCTGACATGAATGCGTTTTCAAACTGATTGCCGACCATATCCGCAACGGTTGTGATATCCTTCATTGCATCAGCGGTTTCTTTTGACTTAACTTTCACACGGTCAAAATATGAGAACAAATCGATCTGCGTGATATTGGCTAGATCATCCTTTAGATCGGTCACGCTTTGATAAGGCTTATCTAGTTCAGCACGCAAACCATCCGCTTTTCGCGTTAAGTCCAGAACGCCAAGAATGTTGTTATCAATCTTATCTTGCAATTTTGAGAATGCACCCGCGCCCATATCTTCAGGCAATGCCGTGCTGAAAACTCTATTTATTTCCTTTGCAGTTTCATTTGTGAAAGTTAGGAACTTTTCCATGATATTCGAAATCATGACTAGAAAAGTAAATTCCATTTCATTGAAGAATATCTTAGAATTTGTCGCAAATAATTGAATTTGTTTGCCAGCCCGTGTGAACGCCTCCGACACAATAGCCGGAACGCCGCTTATAAATGTCACAAGATAGTTGAAGCCATTGATGATCCCGTTGATCGCAATCATGGCCCCCGTTTTCAACAGATCAAATGCCTTCTTGACCGCATTGACTGCCGGCATGACAAAATCAATCAGCGGCTTGAAGGCAACCGCCATGTCCGCGCCAAACTTCTTGAAGTCAAATGTCAGCTTGGTTGTGCGTTCACCTAGCATGGCAAACGCACCACCGATGGCAACAACCGCACCCAAGATCATCCCTTTTGGCCCGAATACAGATGCAAGTTGCGGTGCTTGCATTGTCATGATGCGCAAGGCATCAGTTCCCATTGAAGCCTGAACGGCCATATCTTGGAACTGCAAGGATGCCATGCCTAGATTGCGGGTAAGGTTCTTGTTTGCACCCACCAACGCACGGTTGGCGTTTGCGTGCTTCTGCAAACCGGCCGTGGCCATCGTCATCGATTTGCTGACATTGCCAAGCTGGGCTTGGACTTTCTTCATTTCAGGAACGGCGTTGCCAACGGCGTTCATCTCAAACGTGAGCTTTTCAACTGCCATTTTCTTCGCGCTCCTTCTTTAGTTTAAAGTATGCGACCCATTCATTGTATTCCGTAACACTGATTTCTTCAATCTCGCTAATGGTCTTGCTTAATAGTTCAGCCAGTGCAATCAGATTGAACCTAAATGGATCGCCCCTTAGTTTTTTTCGTGTTCCTCAACAGATACAGTTTCAAAGATAGCACCAAACACTTTTGCAATCATGCCTAACGGTTCACCCATCAGGATGAACTTGTCACCAATATCAAAAGCCTTTTCCCCATCAGCCGTTTGACATTTCAGGATGATCATTTCAACCATCGCATCCATTGTCGGATTGTTGATAAAGTCAGCGTGCTTTTTCTGTATCTTTGACATATCGCGTGCGCTTACTTCACTAAAGAATAGGGTAAGCGGTTCCCCGTTTTCACCCCATTCTTCAATTTCAATCGAACTTAATTCTTTTTCTGCCCGATTTGCCGCGATGCGTTTAGCTAGTGACATATTAGGCAACCGTTCCGATTGTTAGTGCGCCGGTTAGCTGTAATTCTGCATTCAGCGTTGCAATGCCGTCTAGCGTTGCGCCACGCTCAACAGATGTCACGATGAACGAACCTGAATAATACTGATCGCCTGTTGTGTCGCCTTCAGCATAAAATTCAGCATCGATGACATCACCTTGCGCCAAATCTTCTTGGACTGCATCGGCTGGGTCAAGATATAGCGACATTGAACCTGTGCCTGTCTGCAAGCCGGCTGTGTATGTACGCGCTGTGTCACCCATGCTAGTTGTTTCAACTGCATCGGCTGTCATTGTTACTGTCCAGTTTAGCAATTCCCCAACTGCCGCTGGAGTGCCGCCGGTTGTGATCAATTTGACCTTACCGTCTGATCCGAAATGTGTAGCCATTGGTTAAACTCCTTACTTGGCCGTTTCTACGTCATTTAAAGCTGTAACATATCTAACCATATAAGTCAGCTTTGCCACGCCCAATATTTGATCGGCTTCACCGTCAAATTGTATTGCGGTTGAAGTTAGCACCGTTGATTTAGCAAGTCCACCAATGGTGAAATCACCCGCAATCGCTTCTTCAACTTGCACCGCTATTGCATCCGCGTCATCGTCAAATGTGCTGCTTTCCCGCACATAAACATCAATCTCCAACGATAGTTCACGGTTTATGTCTGTGACCCCAACGTTATAACGTTCACTTGTTTCGCTGCCCGTATATACGCTAATTGCCGGCAACAACGCTTCATTCAACGGATGTACGCGGGTTGTATATACACGGCCACTGACCAGCGTCACCGCCGATGTCAGCGTGGTTGCAACTGCGTCACGGATTTGCTGCCTAACGTGTGCCATTTTATGGTTTCTCTAACTGCAAGACTGTCACGCCGGTGCCATCATGTATCCACGCAACAATATTATAAGTGACTGCATTTATTTCGATTGTGTCGCCTGATGCCACGCCAGAAACGTCCGTTGTGCGGCATGTAAACCGTGGCTGTTCTTGATGCACTTGCGCTGTCCCACCGGCATCCATAGGAACCGTTTCATTGTCAAATATGCCGTTAATAGTTGCCCCACTGTATGTTGCAGCGGTGGCAAAATCTTCAACGTCAAACAACAATGAAAGATCATCTGCAAGTGCAATCGCCATTAGCTATCATCCTCTGGCGTGGTCAATTCAACGTCATCCTTCTTTAGGCCAACGCTGCGTGTTGTCTTTTTAGGTGCCTTTGGCTTGGTTGCCTTTGGCTTTGGTGCGCTTGCCGCTTCAGCATAACCACGCCCAATTAGTTTCTGCGCGGTGCGATCTGGCAAGTCATGTTCTTCACCGGCCATCAAATTACCGCCAGTTCCAGCAAAACATTTGTGTAAAATCTTGATTTTCATATGTCACCCTTTCGATGGGTTAGAAGGGGCATTTCTGCCCCTCCTGATTAGCTCAATTATGCAACTGAAACTTCGTCTGTGATGCCGAAGCTGACTGCGTTGCGTAGTGCAACATCCAATTCAGCATGAAGAACCATACGAACGGTTCCCGCTGTTGAATTGGTGTATGGGTCAACCATGATGGATGGTGCGCCGAACTGTGCAATGATCAACTGTGAGAAATCACCGAAGATCAATGCAGACGCGTCATTGCCGCCATCGCCCGGATCAAGGTTGGTTGGCACGTTTGATGTAAACGCCGCTGGATAGCCGTATAGGTTATTCCAAGGATCGTTTAGCAACATAACGCTGTCAGTTGATGCTACGCGTGATGTTGAAGCCAACTTCGCGCGAACCGCTGGTGATGACAAGAAGCCAGCCGCATTTCCGTTAAGAATGCCGTTATCTTCTTCAACAAGTTTAACCAAGTTGATGATGTCAGACCATGTTAGTGCGTCAACGTCTGTAGCCGCTGAAATGTCCAAGTTGTTCACGCCGGCATCGTTTAGGATACCTGTTGGCTGACCGCCTGAACCTGAACCGTTGATTGCGTAAAATTCAGTGCGATCTGCCGCTGATGCAAGAAGATCGTTTTGAATTACTTGTTCAATCGCTGGAACGCTTTCCATCATCAACAAACGTGATAGATCAACGAATGCACCCATTGTGCGTGGCTGCAATGTCACGCCGGCATCTGTGCCAGCACCGTCACCGACTGCTGCCAATTCTTCAACGAATGCAGCATTTGCACCAGTTGCCATTTTTGGCATCTTAATGCGGCCAGTTAGACCAGACATATAAGTTGCACCTAGGCCACCAAGAACCTGACGCGCACGCAACGCTTCGATGAACATGTCGCCGCGGTGTGCAGTTGGTACGAAATCATCAAAGACAACTTCAGACGCAGAACCGCCTGTTGCCGCTGTTGATAGTGGGCCACGCTGTTGCCATGCGAAATCTGGAACGTAAATGCCTTCTGCGCTGCGTCCTACACGCTTCGCAATTTCGTCATTCATTTCACGTTCAAAACCAGCATTGCGCCAATCGCCTGTGACTTGTGCCTGAACCATGCGACCCAAAGAATAGCTGCGCTTTTCTTTTGGTGATGCGTCAACTGTTGCTGGTGCAACGTCTAGTGGCATATCACCGATTGCTTCCAACAACACGCCACGGAATGCATCCACTGACATGCCTTTGTTGATCGCTTCGTTTGCTAGGTCACGCTTGTTGTGCTTGGCTGCAATCGCCAAGATTTCTGCGTCATTCTTGCGTGCGGCGCGAACTGCTTCAGCTTTTACCGCATCAAGATCGACGTTGTTTTTGACTTCATCAGTCATAGTAACATCCTCCAAAGATGATTGTGTTTTAGGTTCTGCTGGAACTGACCGGCCAACGCCAACAAGATTTGACTGATCCGCTGGGACTGAAACGATACTTATTTCCATTGGTGTGACCGCCACCCGATAATAGTCATCAGGATCATTGTCACGCTTTACACGGCCATCAATACGATAACCGACACTGATGTTTTGTCTGATGCCATCAGTAACATCATTGAACACTTCAGAAGCAAGTGGGCCTTTTCCAAACCGCACAACTGCACGCAACCTACGCGCATCTTCATCTAGTTCAACCCCTTCGATCACGCCGATTTGCTTTTCCATATCATGGTCAAGCAAAAGCGGTGCGCGACCACTATTCAAGAAATCTAAATTCATGCTTTCCCGTGTGTGGTCAATGACTTCCAAGCCAAATGACCGTTCAACGGGTTCTTCTGTGGAAACACCAACCTTCACACGGCGGTTTTCTTCATCAATCGCCGCTTCGCCATCGCCCATGTGCATTGCACGCTTGGACATTTCTTCACGGCTAAAGCGTTCTTCTTCTGTTGGCATTTCTTCGACCTCAACTGCCGGTTCATCTTCGGCATGAGGCTTCGCAAACGTCACAATGTACGCTTCTTCAGTTTCTTCAATATTAATCACATGACGCTTTTTCATGCTTTCACCTCGCTTTGATGACATCGGATGCCCTTCAGGCAATAAGTCCGTGTCATGCTTTCCTGACCTAAACTTACCATTTCTGAGAGCATAAAGAAAGCTGTTCACACGCGCATATGCCCATTGTTCAGGGGATTGCACGTTTGGACGCACGCTTTCAGGGTTGGTTTTGTATGCGCCAACGCCGCGCTCAAACACACTAATAAGAGTGCGCAAGTTAGTGCGCTTTGTCGCACTATCGCCCACTTCCTCATTGTGTTCTTCAACTTTGTTCTTCAAGCCTTCACGCACGGCATCCGTGACCGCACGGCTTTCCTCTGACTTCAGGCTTTCCACAATGTTGCGTGACCATGCAAAGCCGGCATCACCGCCCCACAACGCCCACGCAATGCGGCCATTTGACGGATACCCATCTTCACCTTGGCTGAAACCTTCGGCTTCCTTGTCCACTTCGTGGCGGCTGAAAAAGCTGAACATCCGCTTAACCGTATCTTCTGACAGATTGCGATCATTCACGATGTCACGCGCCCGTGCAATGCCCACTTCAGTCCCACCACGGCCATATTCAGACCGCCAATCAAGACCGCGCTGGGCTTCTTCTTTCATGCCTTGTGTGGGCTTATAACTAGCCATCGTCAGCCTCAATTTCAGCTTGCACGGGTGCTTTTGCGCCAAATGGTTCAAAGGCCATCTTCAGGCCATAGCGTTCAGCCATTTCTTTATCGGCTTGGATTTGGCTGAATAATTCTTCAACGTCCCGCCCATAGTTAGCCGCAATGTCATTCATGCTGATGATGCCATTGGTCAAGGCTGTCACATTTGCATTGATTTCACGCTGTGGATCAACCCATGAGAACCCACGGCCACGGAAATGAATGTTGTCGGCAAACTTGTCATATTTGCTGATCGGGATCGGGATGTTGCCAAACGTCAACGCGCTATCAAGCCACGCACGGAACACTGGTTCACAGAAATGTTCGATGATGAAGGATTGTAGCGTTTTATAGTGATCACGTTCTTCAATGGTGCCTTGGCGTATAGACGAATATGAAACACCCTTCAGATCGTTTGACAGGCTGGTATAACTGACGTTCAAACCTGATGCGATGCCGCGCAAAACCGCTTCTTCAAAGGCAGCAAATGCCGATGTCGGGTGCGCTGGATCGATCATTTTGAAATCATGGCCTGATGGCAACTGATAGACAGATGCCGGTGCCATATCAATGATTGGAACTTCATCTTCAGTTTGATCATCGCCAACAAATTCATCCCCATCGGGTGTGGTAATGATGCCAAACTTCGCTGCCGCTGCCCGTGCGGCAATTAGTTCAGCTTCCCGATAACCGTGCAGCATCTTCAGCGATGCAATCGCCGGTGCCATGAACGGTTCACCACGGTTTTGATGCGTGCGCTGGGGGATGAATAGATGCAACATTTCTGTGGCTGGAACACGCACATGTTTGCGTTCTGCCGATGTTGCGAAATTCAATGTGTCATTTGGGTGGGCAGTCAAAACATAATAGGCAACGGGACGCTGAAAGCTGTCCACTTCCACACCCATGCGGATTTGGTTGCCGTTCTGTGCCTTGCCGTTTTTGCTTTCGTCAACCAGATCGCTTTCAATGAACTGCAAAGAAAAGCCATCACGGAAACGGCGGTTTTGCACAAACTTAACGAAAACTTCACCATCACGCGCCAAGGTTTCCGCAACATAACGCTGCGCATCTAGCCATGACATGCGACCTGTGACATCGCAGTTGCCCATGCGGCCCCATGAACGGAAGGCATTTTCAAGGATGGTATTGCCAGCCGCATCAAGTGATCGGTCATCATTGCGTGCGCGAACCTGAACGGTGAACCCCTTTTCACCAACAACATTGGTTTTGATCAGGTTCAGGAACCGCTTTGCGTATTCGTTATTTCTGGCCAGATCGCGTGAACGGTTGCGCAAGATGGGCAGATTTGTGCGCAATTCACTGTCAGCCGAAAAGCTAGAACCAATGAAATCGCTGAACAAACGCCCCTGATTTGCGCCGGCATATTGACGCAAACGGCGGCGGGATCGCTTGGAAATCTTAGCTTCGGGTTGCTCATTTCGTGGCGATAGGAAATCAAACAAACCCATTTTAGAACCTCATTAAGACTGTGGAACCATTCCGCTTTCCACGTTTTATTTTCGCCTTGCGCTTTTCAGCCGCAAATTCACGCCGATAATAATCACGCCAAGACAGCAATTCATCGGGTGCCATCTTGGTCAATGATCGGCCAGCAATCGAATAACTGGAAAGATCGCCATCCGCACGGTTTTGCAATACGGCTTCAATCTTATCAATCATAATTTCCGCATGTGTACGCGGATCAACATTGTTTTCATCCAGATCAACAACGGCGGTAAATTCACCACGATCAACAACAATGCGATTGCCTGATGCCGTTTCTGTGATCTCTAATTGCCAATGATAATAACCGGCAACAAAGTCTGCGCTGTCAACGCTGCTAACTGTAAACAAATATTTGGTGGCATCTGGTGCCGTGCCAGCCAACTTGATTTCCGTTGCGCCACCGCCGGTGATCCGCGCGACATATTCCGCTGTATGCGTAGAATTAGGGTAATCAGTGACCAAATCACTGCGTTTGAATTGGATGAAATCACCAATCACAATTTCAGTTGGTTCGCCTTCGGGTGCATTATCAGCGTCAAACAGATTGGCCATTCTGTCAATATCCTGTCACAAAGTTATTCGGACGCGGCTTATATGCACGCCTTTTGGGTACTGCTTGCGTTGATTTTACCTTATTTTGCCCCTGTTTTGCAAGGTGTTCAATATTTAGCCCCATCAACTCCAAAGCGGCCATTGCATAAACACGGCAATCCAAGGCTTCGTTGCGCTGTCGCACCTTCACCCATTCCCGTCTTGGCCGTCCCTTGAAATACTTTGTCACCTTCTTTTCAGATGTCAGCATTCGGAAATATTCTTCACTGTGCGTGAACGGAAAGTGACAATATCCCGCACCTTCTTCAGTGATCTTCAGCCGTGCAAAAATTAGTTCCTTGGCTGTATCCGTGCCAACTGGAAACAAGTTGATTTTGCCGATGTTGTTCTTGCTAGGCTTGCCGATGATCGGACGGCCTTCACCACCAACACCCTTGATCGCAAACACCCGCTTGCCAGCCCGTTGCCGTGCGTAGTTGTACACTTGTTGCGTGTAGTGGCCACCGCTGTCCACGCAAGTTGATCTAATTATCATTTCACCGCGTATAGGATGTATGAAGGTTTGATTTAAGACTTCATCCAGCCTTTGCCACAATTCCGATCCAGATGGATCACCATAGATTTCTTCATATTGGATTGACCAAGTTTCATGGCCGCTGCCAGTGGCCAACACTTCATATGCAAGCCGGTCATCCTGAACGTCAACGCCAGCCGTTAAAACAACCGCACCTTCAGGCAAATCATCCGTCCAATCTTCACGGCGTTCATAAAGATCATATTCATCGATCCGTTCACCCTGTTCTTCATAGGTTTCGCCAAGGGTTGTGTTAATCCATGTTTTTAGCCGCATTGGATCGCGCTTAGATGCCAAGAAATCCCTAACAATATCTTCAAGCGGTGTCCAAGGTGAATATAACGCTGACAGATGGAAGCCGGCGGTTTTGCCATCGCCTTCAGCCGTCTTTTGCCATTCTCCATAACGGACGGCCTGAAATCGCTTTGCATCATTCCAACATGATCCGCAATGTTCACATGTATATTCTGCGGTTTGCGGTTTGCTGTCTGTCCACTGTACGTTTGACCACTTCAATTCTTGCTTTTCATCGCAATCGGGACAAGGCACGAAATATTTGCGCTGATCACTTTCCGCATACGCATCTTCAATCCGTGATGCACCCTTTTCAGTTGGGGTGCTAACCAAGATGATCTTGCGGTTCCAAAATGTCGCAGATCGTTTGCGTGCCAATGCAACTGGATCACCTTCAGTGCCAGCCGATAACGGATAACGGTCAACTTCGTCACAAAGGATGATGCGACATGGGCGCGATGCCAAAGATGATGGTGAATTTGCGCCACAAGCCGTGACATGACCGCCAGCAAAGACTTTGTGCAATGTTGTGTTGCCGCTGTCCCTTGATCTGGGATCACCGATCTTTTCCGACAATACAGGGGTGTCACGGATCGCCGGTGCAAGCCTGTCTTTTGACCATGTTTGCGCCATTTCCAGTGTCGGTTGAACCACCAGCATTGGGGCAGGGTCTTGATGGATGTGAAAGCCCACAACATTGTTGATCAGTTCCGTCTTGCCGATCTGTGCGGCTGTCATCAGGACAACGGTTTCAATGTCAGCATCACTGACCGCATCCATCATGCCGCGTTGATATTCCGCACGGCTGGTTGACCATCTGCCGGCTTCGGCTGAACTTTCTGATGATAGCTGCCGATGTTCATCAGCCCATTGACTGACCGTCAATCTAGGTGGCGGTTTAAGTGCAGTCCGGATGGCTTCTTGCAATCGTGCTTTCAGCCTACGTTCTTGCCTTTTCTTTATTGTATCCGACCAGTTCATCTAATGCTTCTATAATTGCCGCTTCTATGATTTCACGGACTTCTTTCACGGTTGCGGCTGCATGTGCTTCAGCGGCCACCTTGGTTGGCGCGGCCAGCAACTTGTTGCGCACCTTGGTTAGTTGTTCTTCAAAGTCTTTACCAACTTTTTCGATATACACCAGATCGCCACGTTCAACCGCGTTTTCCATTTCCTTCGCGTCTGCCTGTTCTTTGGCTAATCTGGCCCTTTCCGCACCTAGTTCAAGATTATTGTTGTTATTGCCGGCAAGATTGCGGATGTGCTTCAGATATTGCAAACGGACTTCATCGATGTCGTATTTGCCGCGATCCTGTTTATCTATGACAGATTGACGGATCAACGTCTGCAAAACCTTTGCATTAATCCCAAGGTGATCCGCGCACGCTTCCAAACTAGCCATCAAATAACGCTCCTTGTGTCATTTGCTCATTGGTATCATCTAATCCGCAAAACAAATCTTTTTGCTTGCTTTGCTGATATACCCTTTCACATGCTACCTCAAAATAGTCAGGATCGCGTTCAATTCCCGTGCCAGATAAACCTAACTTTTCACATGCCACCAAAGTTGTTCCACTGCCCATAAATGGATCAAGAACCGTTTGCGCATTTTCTGGCAAGTGCCCTATGCACCACTCCATAACCCCAAGCGGCTTTTGTGTCGGATGTTGCCTTACATCACTTCCTTTGCGGATCATTCCATTCCACAACCAATGAACACGCCGCACCGCTTTGTTCAGATTTGTCCATGCCATTTCGCAATCAGCAAAATCATTATTGCCATTTTGCTTGTCCCATATCAACCAACACGGTGTCGGAGGAAGATCGTAATAATTACCGCCAAATATGATCTGGGACTTACTAATCCCGCGTGCAAAATCTATGTGTTCATCACATGTTGTTTGATCCCATTCATCACTTTTATAATTGCCGACTTTTGCCAACTTGCCGCGTGACTTGTTTTTCTTGCCACCTTCACCAATCCCATAGGGTGGGTCAGTGACTAGCGCGTCAAATTGCAATAAACTTGGCATCACGGACAAACAATCACCAAGGATCAAACGCTGATTGCCTATTATTCTTTCCCTTATGATAGCCATGCGAAAACCCTTCTTAAAATATAGGAACGCATAAAACTTAACACAAAGAAGAACAAAACGATTTCCACCGCTTGTGTTTTAGATGGCTCCAATCCCCAAAATGGGAAAAAATAATAGGTTGCGGCCCAAGAAACAAGCAATCCGATGAATGCATTTGCCAAGGCTTCGCTGGCACTAAACAAATTCATTATGAACACCATTCATGAACCCGACCCTTAATATGAGCTTTGTCGCTAGAAACAAATCGTGGTCCGAATTACCA
>Ga0208898_1001311_pt1 | contig 16680 bp, 28 predicted proteins | sample VirMetDEL_Mar_4_FD_184513 | JGI IMG/M metagenome (GOLD analysis project Ga0208898, IMG submission 184513) | Aqueous microbial communities from the Delaware River and Bay under freshwater to marine salinity gradient to study organic matter... | ecosystem: Environmental > Aquatic > Marine >...
CTTCGACTCGCAAAGTGTCCGGCACATAATCGGCTAAGGTGATCGCGCTTCCGGCACGTGTAGCATTCGGCAAATCCTTCTTCATCTGCATACTTTGCGCGTATATATCTGCTCCATAGCTTATCGCATTGGGCTATAATTTTGGAACGTTCAGACTTCTTTCGCTTAGGTTTCTTTGCCATTGCCATTGATTGCGTCGCTAATGTAATCCTTTAGCTGTTCACGCTCTCGCTTGCGGTTCTTGTATTCGGTTGACTGCTGCACCATGTGCCAGTTCGCCCTGAGCTTCGTGCGGTACGCCTCGCGCTGTGTTGAATAATGCGTTTCGCACATCACCCAAAACGCTTTTGTATGTTCGGTTACGTCGGGATGTTCTGAAAACGTGCCTCGGTTGTTTATGAAGTATTCGCGTTCTATCGGATGCGGTCGGTATCTGCTCGCGCATTCAGCGCCGTATACTTCTGTGATTGCGTACCTGCGTGCGTCCATCAGGTCAAGCCAAAATCTTTCTATATCGGTCATTTCTGCGCTTGTTCTCGGATTGAAGAAACATAAAAATTGTCTGCATCATAGTCATAATACAAATATGGCTCAGTCATTCTTTGTTGTTTCCTTATTGCTTCTTCACGCAGTTTGTCAATGCGTGTTTTTTTCTTTCTACATTTAATGGTACAGTAGATTTTATTTCGTCGAGTCGTGTCAAATTGCGTGTCGCAAATCGGACAAATTAGTTTTAATTTTTTCATTTCTGCGCTTGCTTCTGTCGGTTCTCCATCTCTTCCCGCTCTGTGTACGTTAGGCGGTTCTCTCCTGCCATCCAATCGGCTGGGTGTACCCTAGACGCTATTGGATTAACTTCAGTAGCGTATTCGGGCCGCAAATGCCTCATTGCCTCGGCCTGCATCCGTTCCGCGTCTTTGCGTTCGTTCTCGCGGATCGTCTGAATGACTGGCTGCTTCAATTGGTCGTATTTGGTGAAGCAATCCACAAACTGCGCCAATTTAAGTCGCTCGTAGTACGGCCCAAAGCTCTCTTTTGCCATCATATACAGGCACAACCGCCAATCTTCAAGCGTGAATGCCGGGAACTGCTGTACAAGCTCGTTGACGGTAAGCGCTATATGCGCCGGCTCGTTTAGTGTCTTGTTTGCGTCTATGAAGTCCACGCAGCGGCTTATCATACCGACCAGCGCCGCCCGTGTAGCGCTTTCGTTAACTATTAGGGCCGTTTTTACGTTTGTGCCCTCAAAGCACGCCGCCACTGTTAGGCGCGATACGTCCAGTTCTTGCAAATTCTGCAAGCTGTTCGCGGTTGACGTCTGTTTTAAGGTTTGCCGCTCTGCTGGCGTTAGTTCTGCCGCCTGTGCGCTGTTTAAATACAAGGCCTTTGTATCCGTTTGCGATACTTCTGTGGATCGCTTCGATTGCGTCGGTTTGGTTAGTGTATTCATTTTGGAGTTGAATTAGTGCCCTTTGTTCACTTTTGGGCGATTTGTAGGTGAATCGGTGATCTGTTTTTTTGTACTCCAGCCACTCGGACCATGCGGCTGTAAAGGCTTCTGTCTGCCATGGAAGTACTATCGAAAATTTTTCCCCCTTGTTTAGTAGTGTTTTAGTAATTTGTTTTGTAAGTTGATTAGTACGTGTCCGTTTGCGCCCACCCCCCTGTCCGTTAGCACCCACCCCCCTGTCCGTTTGCGCCCACCCTAAAGTCCGTTTGTACCCACCCTGTCCGTTTGCGACCACCCCCCTATTGAGGTGGCCGCTTTGGATCAGGCGGTAAATTATCTTTCGGGTACGGTCTTCGCTAATGCCGAGCGCCTCGGCTAGTTTGGCGTTGGTCATAAAGCACGCTTTGCCATTTTCCGCGAAGCTGGCGACCTCAGCCAACAGGACGCGATCCATCGGCGCAAGGTCCAGCTCCCAAATCTCTAGCGGTATCCAGATGCCTGTACGCTTCATAAACGTCGCTGTGGATTGTTCACAATAGGCAGCTTGTTCTTACGGCGCCAGTTGTACACATCCTCAAACATTTGCACAAAGTTTTCTAAGCTTGCTTCGTTATGCCATTTACGCGGGTATTTACGCGCGCTCTCTAACAACCTCTCAAAATCTATGCCGTCAATGCGCATGCATTGCATTATGGCCGAAACGAAACTCATTTTCGTGTAGAAACTAAATTCTTGAAACATGCAAATTACACGTAATCGTTCGCGTGCTCTTTCAGGATCTTTCATTTTAAATTTTCCCAGTTTGACCGCATCGCCAACTGAATACAGCTTTTTATATTTCTTCTCTCTTGAAAAATTTCCTCCGGATCTTCTTACTACCCCATCGTCGCACATGTAATAAGTTTTGTTTGAGAAGACGCCCTCAGCAATCCGAATGGCAACGCTTGGCGCAAAGCCTGAAAGACTGCAGTGTTCTATAAACTTTTGCAGTTGTATGTAATCTTCGTTACCTTCTGCCACAAACCGGTTTATGTAGTCATTTACCGCCCATTTTTTGCCAACAATGTTGGTGCTAATAACATCTTCAAGATTTGCCCCACGTCGCTTAATGTACTGAATCGGCATTTTCAACCGCTTGCACGCTTCCAACCGGTGTTGTCCGTCAATTACTTCATTGCGTTCATTAATTATAATGGGTTGTTGCTGGCCGCGTTCGCGCAATTGATTCATTATTGCCTGTATGTTGCTTTCACTTAATTCGCGGTTGCCAGAAATGTGTTTAAACATTCCGTAATCGCTACTCAGCATTACGACGGTGCTTTGGGTTTTTGTGTTCTCCTCAGAACGTGTTTGAAGGTTAAACATTAGTTTGTTTGTTTGGGTTTCGGTTCTCGTTTATTTGTTCAATTGTATTGGCCACGGCGTCGAATAGCTGCAAAGGCTCGACATCATCCAACTGTATAATCTGACCGCTGTGCTTCAATATGCCGGACGGGTTACGAAAGCAATAATTTTCAATCGTTCGCCGGCTTACGTCCAGTTCCACGGCGCAGCGCTCAATGGTTGTATAGTGTCGCTTTATAAACTCTCTGAGATTCATGGTATTCGGTTTTGATTTCGTAGCGGATCCCCTTGCTTTCGAGGTCGTCAATGTATTTGATAGCGCTGCCATAGTTTTCGAATTTCACGCTACTGTTGTATGCAGGAACTTTGACGCAGTAATAAAGCCGCTCAAAATGGGAAATTTTGGCCATCGGGTGCAGGTTGCTGGGTTGGTGCTGGATCGCCTTCTACTACCTCGTACTTCCAAGGCACTAGGGACATAAATACGCGCATTGGCTGCGTGTCGTCCTTCTGCCATTCGCTGCCGCGTACGTTGCACCGGGCTTTGATCGTCTTTCCTTCAGGCAATGCAACGGCTTCATCTACGTCGTCTTTCAGAAACTCCAGCGCTAACGTTTGCGGGTATTTACCGTCTTGGATTTCTACGTGTACTTCGCACTTCCTGAAGCCGCTTTCGAATTCCATCGGTTTGCAAACGCGCTTAATAACTCCCTCAATTATTAATTCCATGTTTTTTATAAGATTTAGTGAATTCTGTTTGTGAGCAGTTGGGCAAATCGATTGCACGCAACTGATTTAATTTGAGCCGCTCGAATATCTCACGCCAGCGGTTCGGCGTTGGGTTGGTGTCTATTATTTCGTCTTCTAGGCCGTCATCGTCGTCTTTCATTGTGGACGTGCTGAGAAGGTGTAAAGCGTAGTCTTTGACGTCTTCCACGTGTGCGGCTTGGTCGGCCTCTACGCTATCAAAAAACTCGTCAAGGCTATTCATCTATTTCGTCCTCGCCGTAAACGCCAGCAGTGTAAAAACCTGCGAGCTTCAAAATGGCACGCGATAAAGCCCTTTTTTCAGCCATTGCAATCGGGTACGCATTGCGGTTGTTTGACTTGCTCGCCTCGCCAAACGTCTCAACCTTGCCTATTTCGCATTTTGCGTAGGCTTTAACGCAGTATTTCCCTTCCTTGGTATCTGACCATTCGGGAACGGTAGAAAAGCGAACCTCGGCCTTTATTTTGGCTTGTAAGTGTTCAACGCCTCGGCGCGTCATAATGACAAAGCCGCGCGGGTCTTTATGGAAGTGATCCGGGTGCATATCGTATTTTGCAGATAGCGCCCTCAATTCGTCGGTGTTATTCATTGCTCAAAGGTTAAAGGTGTGACGTCGTAATTAATGTACGGCGCGTATCCGGATGCGAACCGCAAGCTACTCAGGTTGTTTGTGACGGGCACATCTACCACCACGTTAAATTGTTCCTCGATTAGATCCATGACGCGGCTGGCTTTCTCTCGGTGATTGGTTTCGTTTATGCCGTCAACTGCGATCAGCATATAAACGCCTTCGCCCATGCAGCTAATACCACCAGCCACCACATACGGCGCGGCTTCCATATCGCGCACCACGTTCTCCGGATTAAATCCAGCGCTTTGGTGCTTGCCGTCAATGTCGATCTGAACTAAACCGCTATGCTTTTGGATCGTGTCCTGTCTGCGATTGTAAAATACACCATGCGGCATAATCGCCGGCAGTTGTTTCTTGTTGTAGTCGTTGATCATCACATCCGGCCGGACGTGTTCCAGCCATTCAATGAGGTAAACCATTCGCGTTTCGCGATCAAATGCGCCACGGCAGGAACTGACTTGTATTGTTTCGATATTCATAACATGTTTTTTATTTTGTCGTATGCCTTGCCGATGTTGCTTATTTCTGTAAGCATGTTTTTTCTTATCGCTTTTAAGACACGCATTTCCGCTTTCATTTCATCAATCGTTTTTTGCAATTGCTGCATTTCTTTCTTTGTCATTTCTCACGGTTTTGCTTTAGGTGCATTTTCATTTGATCAATTAGGCGCAGGAATTCGCGGTCATCGGATAAGTTTCGCTGCCACTGGTTGAAAGTCTGCTTTCCTGTTACTTGTACGCTTGAGCGCACGCAAATTGGCTTTTTCATAGTTTTTCGTCTTGGTGTTTGTCGTGTTGTTCGTCGGCCTCTTCGTAGTAGTCACGGCCTTCGTCTTCGTCGTCTGCTGGGTAGTCGTATCCTTCGCGCCACATTTTTTTATTCCGTTTCGCCGTTATACATCTCAACCCATTCATGTTCCCACCTGTTAAAAAGCTCATTTACTAGGTACGTTTCTAATACTACATCCTCATGCTTCCAAGTGCCATTCGGCTGCTTATCCATTGTTGTCAATTTGGCTTTTATGTCCAATGTACTCATTCGGCTAATTGTTGAAAGTAACCCGTGCTTCATGGTGGTGTTTTCTTGTTCGTTGTTCATGGTAAAGAGATAAAGCCCCGCCCGAAGGCAGGGCATTGAATTCAAATTGCTGTGCCTGCTCTCCAAGCCTTTAAACCTGCTTCGCTGTGTCGAGCTATAAGCAAGTCTAAGTGCTTTTCCGCTTTTTCTAGAACAGAAGCCAAATAAGGATATGCGTTCAAGTCTTTGCGCAAATCAGAGCAAATCTGTGCTTGCGCTTTGCAATCGTCAAGAGCTATGCGCGCTTGGCGCTGGAGGGAGGTAAGTGTTTCCATGCCCCAAAGATACGCAAGTTATTTCGTTACGCAAGCTTTTTCGTAAAATATTTTCAATTTTAACATTTGGGCACAAAAAAAGCCCCCACGTTTGGAGGCTCTTTAAATCAACTCTATGAAACAAACTAGGAAACAACCCTAGCGGCTAAGTTAGTCATTTTTTCGCGCTTCTCTGCGTTCCTTGCGCCGGTCGCTAACGATTGCGGTTATTAGCGTGTCAAGCCATCCGAATACCTTGTTATCTGCTTCCGTTGGCGTAAGGTTCACAATAACCTTCACGAATGCCATGATAGCCAAAAGTATCTCGGCCCAATATGTCTGTATCAATTCTCCCATGATATAAAAATTTAGTGCAAGGTATTAAAGCGGCATCAAACAATTGATCGCAGTATGCCCACCGATTACCACGCCGCATCCTATCGCCTGCTTTTTGTAGTGCTTAGCATATGCAGCGGCGTACGTTTCACGGTCGAGGCCGCAACCTACTTGCATACCGAATAACTTGGTACGATTGCCAACCATCCATTCAACATAGGCCTGTGTATGTATATGCCCCTGCACCGTGCTTTGTAGGTCGTTCTTTGCCTTTGTGCGGGCTGTTCCGCCTTCGCCGTGGACATACTGCACGCCGTCGTACTCTACGCGCTCTGTCCAGTTCCATGACGTGCCTAAAACTTCATTGAACGACTTAATCCAAACGCTTGGAATGGATGAACTGAATGCCCTGCGCATTACAACCCGGTCATGGTTTCCTATAATGCAATCGGCCACCGGAAAAGCTATGCGCCATTTTTGCAGGTCTTCAATTGCACGCTCTAACTCCGTCCTTGCGCTTTCCCCGTCTGGGTCTGTTTCGTGCCTGCTGGTGGCGTGCGAGTCGATGAGGTCACCGATGAAAACAACCTGATTGCACGCGTACTTATCGTAGGTCTCAAGGCAAAACTCAAAATATCCTTCCTTCTCAAACGGGCAATGCAGGTCACCTATAACCAAAATACGCCGCTCTTTGTTGCGTAGGAAGTCCAGCGCTTTCTTTTGTTGGGCTGTTACCCGTGGGCGTATTGTGTTAATCATAGAGCCACACTAAGTCGGCAGATTTTGCCGGATGGTCATCAACGTGTAAAAATTCCTTATGAATGCCAATGCGATTAAATCCCGCCTCGTATAACGCGCCCAGTATATACCCGCGTGTTCTGCTGTCTGTGCAAACTATGTCAGCCGCCAAGCCGTCAAGGTGGGCGCTGTCCTTTTTTCCTCCGCTTGCCCGGTTGTGTGCCGTGCATCGCACGCCGCTGCTAATATGAAAAGCAACGCCCGCTTTGTGGCGGGCATCGTCTAGCATTCTCAAAAAATCCTCGTCCATTACGTCGATACCGAGGCCCTCCGAATTGGTGCGGCATTTCTTGCACTTGCAATCAAATTCCTCGTATCTGAAATATCTCAGTTCCATATCATCGAACAGGCTGCGACGAAAATAATTATATCAGCAACATCAGCACGGCCATACTCGCGCGCCTTATACGTTGCGTTTACCAATACCGTCGCTAATATAATCCAAATCATTTTTGGAGTTTTGCAAGCATTAACTCGATTTTGTGGACGGATGCCAGCAGTTCTTTCATGTCGCTTTTAATTTCGTTGCTGTCAATCTCTAGCTGGATCACGCGGCTTTTGAGACGTGCCACCGTGCTGTTGAGGTTCACCCAAACACCTACCAAACCCGCCACCACCGGCGCAACCATTGCCACAAATTCCCATTCCATCACTTCTCTTTTTTCTGTATTATATACCAGTTCGAATTGTGGCACAAGATAGTAATGCCATCATAAGCACGATTGAAATCGTAGGACGTTGCGCCGTCGATAGTTACACCAGTATCGCCCGTGTTGGGTCGCAGGCTTACGTATTGATTTGCTGATATTGTGTTGTCGCTATGGAATTGAATGCTGCGCCCCTCGTTATCTGCAACCAGCGGCAAATAAATAATGCTTGCACCGTTGCCGCCTGTCCATGTGTTCATGATCATGTAATCAATCGGCCTCACGTTGTACGTTGTGCCTGTTCGATTCGTCACGGTGGCGGTTCTATACTGCACGCGCGAACCGTAACTATCCTCACCTATTAAAAGCGTCCTGTTAAGCGCCTCCGTTGCACCTGTCACGCCTAAGCCGGGATTGTGGGTTATCGGGTCGACGACGTCGATAGCGTCGCCAATGGCCGTTGTAACGGTCGAAGCATCCCGCGCAACTAGAAACGCCTCTAATTCCGTTTCAATTGGTCGAGCTGTGAATGTAAATTGAAATAATGCAAAGTCGCCGGCTGTGTCGTCCAGCACTTGCCACATCTTTAAATCACTTCCGTACACCGTGCCGCGTTGTATCGGTGTGCTAATCCGCTGGCCTGCTAATATTTCTTGCACTCCTAAACGGTTAATTCCTATGCCTGTGCCCGTGTAGTTTAAACTTTGCCATTGTGTAACCGGCACGGCATTGACGCCCACGATGACACGAATCACACCGTCAGCGTTCTGCGTTTCTCCGTCACCAAACAGGCAAAGTCCTTGGTCAATTTCGGCGCGGGCCGTGTCGCTGTTGGTAGCTGTGAAAACAACCTCATCGCCTAGCGCATTGTTGCCAAGCAGGTCAGCACGCAATACCACGATTTGAAAATCTGCCGTTGACGTGTTTACTAATGTAGCATCCAAAGCGCCGTCGTCATCGATTCCTACAATCGTCACACTTAAATCCATGCCGGTCTGGTCGCTTGGCAGCGCTGGCGTATTAATCACAATGGGCATTGTAATTTCACCGCCTTCGTTCCTGTTGAATACGTAGCTAACGACTTCATAATATTCTGGCGTCGCCGTCCATTGTGGGATGCTGTAAACGTGTGAAGTGTATTCAAGTACGCCATCATCCAACGCGCCGAGCTGAAAATCTAACGTTGTTTCCGTGAACTGTGCATCCCGTTGCAGGTACTGCGTGCCAACCTTAACAAGGAAGCGAAGCATAACACGCGCCACAAGGTCATCGCCGGTAGCTACGCCGTCGCCAGCATACTCGTAATTAAATGTGCCGGTAATTGCAAATTCTGTATCCTGCAAGTAATCTATATCGGTATCCTCTAACGTGTTGCCGAATTCGGTTTCTGTGTAAAGGCCGTCGTAGATCAGCGGATAGTTGCCATTGTATTTGCGCGTGCGCCGCACTTCCTTTAATGGTGCTAGGCCGCTATACTGGTATCCGCGTAGCCGCTCCAGTGTCGAATCAAATGCACGCGCTGCGTTATATGTGTCCTGTGTTATATCCGTGCCGTCTTTCTGCTTGCCTTCAACGGTTAGGGTAGTACTCGCCTGCTGCGCGCCCAATGGTAAGAACCACCAAACGCCGTCGCTCTGAAATAACCGCGCGTTAAATACCTTCGTCAGGCTTTCGAGTATCTCAAAGGTTGAATAGTATTCATTAACTCCGTTACTGTCCGGGTTGCCTAAAGATGGATTATAAATTCGCGTATCAATCAATTGGTTGCTACCGGTATAATCTACCGCGTCGAAATCATTGACGTAATAAAGAAAGTCGTCAGTACCCCAAAGATGGGTCGCCCGTGTGCGGTTCAAACATTGCAGCAGCAGCGTCGGCACATCTACCAAGCCCGTCGAATCGTGCTTAATGTATTGCAAATTTCCAAGGTCGTCGGCGGCTGTTAGTGTGTTTTGAATTGGTTGGTAATCGTATGGCCGTGTTACCTGCTCCGGATACAATACCCCAAACCAGTACGGACTATTTACCCCGTCCGGATCTTTGTACACGCTTACCGAAAACCGTTGTTCGGGTGTCGTGGTAAGCAGGTCCATGAAGGTTGTATGAATGCTGGTTTGTTCGGTAAGTGTAAACGTTAATTCACTACCAATCACGCCCTGCAAACGGTCTTCATTGTTGCCGGTGTATGTCAAGACAAAGCCATCGGCACCGAGCTTGAACGTGCCCGCCGTGCCGGTAAAATCTGCATCATGGATATTCACCCGGTAGTCCGTGCCAAGGTCATCGGTAAATTCTGCGTATAGTCGTATTGGATCAGCCATTTAGAATCCCCTTACTCGGTTACGGTCGATTGCATTTCGTTCACTGGTTAGAAGTATATCGCGGCCTGAGATCTTGCCGGTCACCTGCACGCTTTGCCCGCCCATCATAGCCTGCAATTTGTCGAGCGGTGCAATTACTTCAGGGTTATGCTGTGCGCCTGCGTACTCACCCACCTGCGCAATGACTGGCCCGCTGACAATGCCACCGCTTGCCATCTGTGGAATGCCAAAGCCGCCGCCTATAAACTTACCGAGCGACATTACATTACCGCCCTTGCCAACTAATGACGACGGCATAAGCACGGATAAAATGGCGAATTGAGCAATGAGCGAAGCCAGTTGGATCAACATCTGCTTAATCATATCGCGCATGACTTCCTCAAATGTTGCCGTTCCTGCTATGATGCTTTTAAATGTGCTGTCGATAAAGTTGGCCATGCTTTGAGCAATGCTGTTAATTTGATTCTTTACAAGGTTCGTGCGCTCTATGACCTTATCAATATCCTCTTCATCTAAATCTGCATCGTCAATAAATTCAATGTCTTGAAATTCTAGGTCAGCCTGAACGGTCACGGTTTCGGTTGGTGTTGGTGTTACCGTTGCACCTGCACCGCCGCCGCTAATCGCTGACGGTATTAAATTAGTCAAGCCGCCCAATGTACTTAACGCGTTGGCTACGCTTTCCTTTGTAACCAACTCCAGCGGCTCGCGTGCCAGCTCTGTGTTCACTGCATCCGCAAAGTCCTCGGCTGCCTTTTCGCCAAACGTAGCCATTCGATCCGCCGCGTTGCTAAATGCGTTGCTAATGGCGTCGCCTATGTTTGACAGGTCACCGCTGAGAACCGCGCTAATGATTGCGCCAAGGTCTTGAAATGCGCCAATGACAGCATCCACCGCGAACAGGAAGAAATCGAATACAACTTGCACCGTGCCCTTTATGCCGCCAATGATGCCACGCAAAAGGCTGGACTCATTGTAAAGCGTTATAAAGTAGTTAATGACGTCGGTAATGTATGGCGCTATCTCATCGGCAAAGGTTACGATTGCGATGCCCAAACCGACGACGGCAGCAATGACTAAACCAACAGGCGAGAGCAAAGCCATGAAGCCCTGTATGATGGTGGGCAGTATAACCAGCAGCGGGCCAAGTGCCGCCGCTATACCTGCCGCAATCAATACGAATTTTTTTGTTTCAGGACTTAAAGCTGTAAGGGCTTGCATCAGCCCAACAAATTTATCTAACAACTGTTTAACTGTTGGCAACAAACTTTCCGCCAAGGACGCACCGGCTAATTTTAAATTGTCAAGTGCAGTGCTAAATTTACCCGATGCCGTTTCACTTAGCCGCTCCATAGCGCCGGCAGCAAAACCGCCTTCGTCGCTGAATCCTTTTAGTACGCTGTTGAATTGCTCCACACTTACCGCGCCCGCGCCAAGTTTATCAGCGGGCAAACCTGTCGCCTCCGATAACGCGGTAAAGATTGGAATACCCCTTTCCGCCAATTGGTTTAAACTCTCAAGCTCTACTTTTCCCTTTGCGTTTACCTTAGAAAATATTGCAGCTATTTCGTCAATGGGTTGCCCACTAGTTGCTGCTATGTCACCAAGAAACTGCAACTGTTCATTGACATCACCAATGCCTGAACCCGATGCAATCAACTGCCGCGCTGACTTTGCTACGGCTTCAATTTGAAACGGTGTCTTTGCTGTAAACTCGTTTAGGTTGGCCATCATATCGGCGGCCTGCTTTGCGCCACCCGTCAAGCTAATAAAACTGACCTCCATGGTTTCGAGGTCAGCCGCTGACTTTATAGCTGCCGCACCAAGTGCCGCAATCGGCATGGTCAGGCTGCGCGTCATTGACTTGCCGAGCTTTTTAGTGTTTGCACCAAAGTTCTGCATCTTGCGCATAGACGCGCCAAGCGCTTTATCAAACTGCCGCGTTTGCGCTCCGATGGTTACAATTAAATCGTTCAGCTTTGCCATTGATCTCTTTCTAAAATTCGTTGCCTGAGTTCTTCCTTGTTAAGCTTACCGGCCTTGGCCTTTGGTTTCTCCCATGGGAATTGCATCAGGTCCTTAGGCTGCAATTTACGCCCTTTTTTTAGGTGGGGCTGCATGATCATAGAACCGAGCCACCGCGTGCGCTCCCACTCCATCCGCTCACGTATCTCTTCGCTCTCTCGGTTCGCGTCTAGTGCTAGGCTTACCTCGCCGAATGTCATTGACCAAAACGCAGAAGGGGATAGGCGTAAAATGCCCATCCCCATTCGTATTATATCCGGCCAGCCTATCGGCTTGTCTGTGCCGTCTATGCTTTTTTTTCGCTGCTATATTCGCCGAGTGCGTCAAAGCATTGGGTGACGTGTTCCAGCGTTATGTGATCTTCGAACGTCATCAAATCCATATCGAAGTCCTGACCTTCAAAGCTGCATCCACATTCAACGCCGACAAAGCAAAGGAATGCGCAAGCGTCTGCACTTAGCTTCGACGGATCGGATAGGCTGAACACATTGACTTTTGTTTTACGCTCAAACTTCTTCAGCGCCTTCATGCTGTACCGCACCGGGTACTCTGTGCCGTTTACTTCAATCATTCAGCTGTCTGTGTAATTGCGCCAGTCAATTCGAAAGTAGCTGAATAGGTTGCTGTATCTTCTGTGCCACCTGACTGCTCAAGGCTGGTGATAAATCCGCTGGCGCTATAATTAAAGTCTGCGCCTACAACTGGATTGGCTTTTGCAAACTTCAAAGTCAAAGCTGTGCGATTGTCCAAGGCTGTAAACAAGTCAGAAACGTCATCATTTGAAGCGTCGTTGTAATCAATCAAACCGCTCACGCTCATTGATCCTGATTTTACACCGCCGAGCAACTCACGGAATCCCGCGCTGTCCTTTGTGGTGATGTCGATCGTTTCCATGTTTAGGGAAAGCGAGCAATCTGTTGCCGCTGCGATCAGCGTGCCGCCGATATATACACCCAATTCTGTACCGTTAAAAATGGCCATTTTATTCTTCTATTAAATCGTTATTATCTGAGTCCGTTTTTTTCTTTGGGGCGTCGAGGTATCCCTTTGCTTTGAGTTCTGCGGCAAAGTCAGAAGTAACCGACGGCGTTGCGCCTTTCTTCCAGTTCTTACCACGTAGCTTGCACGCCTTTTGGATTGTGACCTTCATGGCTGCAAGTTAATCAATTTCAGGTTGATCCGAAAACCAACCATTCTCAACCATATACTCCTGCGTTCGAATCGTTGTATCGCTCGGCACGATATGCCCAAACGGGAACTTCTGATTGACTTGCACGTAACTGCTGAGGGAATACCGCTCATCATTCGAAAGCTCAGGAAAGCAAGCAACAAGGCGTTCGAGCGTTGCCGCTGGGTGTACGTTTATAAGATACTCGGTATCCACTTGCAAAGCGTTCTGTACTCCGTCAGGGTGTACCACGATACCGAATACGGCTGAATCTACCTCCCACTCTGCTTGGATGAGAACGGGGCGAGAGATGTTGTACAGCTCGCGGGTGATTTGCTTTGCCCGTGCTTCGCTTGTCTGCGTGGGCGTTGGTAGAACTATGATGTATCCGTTCATCAGTAGATTGAATAAAAGGTGTTGATGTTGTCCTCGATGCCTGTGCGGTTGCTGGATTGGTCGGATGCCCACAAAATTATTTCCTGTATTTGCCCGTTAAATTTATCTCTAATTGATGAAGTGCCGTCAAAAGTTCCAATTGCCGTGCTGGTTGTTGGAGCAATCATTATTGCTGGCGTGATGTTCTGAATTTCCACGCCGTTAAGGTGTAAAATTTGACTGGTTGCGCTTTTCGTGTAGGCAAATATCAATGACTGCGTATCATTTAAATGGGTTTCGTTTGTCGTCAACTGGTCAGCAACTGCGCGATAAAATAGATTGTATTCATTTGCCTTAGTTGTAAGTGCGTAACCGTTACCGTCGCCCACACCTATAATCACGTCAACATTTTCTTTATGTGGGTTCTTATGAACTGCTGAAATACTGACCTCTGTACTGCTCGAAATTAATCCTGCATACATTGCGTCGTTACTACCATCAAAATCTACCGCAGGCTTCCCGTTCTCCGTCACCACGCCCGTCGTCCCGTCGTAAATCTTCGGCATTTGCGAGGTCGTCGCTTGGGTCGCCGTATTCGTGTTACCTGATTGGTCGTACCACTTCGACACGAACCCGTCGTTCGCACCGCAATGCGTAGCCAAAGCCGTCGTGTCAAGTTCGTCGCCGTCAAATCCGATGTCTGCGTAACTGCTTCCGTTGTAAACTTCAATTGCATCGCCTGCGTAGGTACTGGATAATAAACGCAATGAATACGCAGCCGCAGCCCCGCTGTAATCGTCAAGCAAGTAACTGGTGGCAGCAGCAACATCCTCCCACGTCATCTTCAAAGAGATTGGAACCGTGCCCCCCGTGCGTTCCTTCAGGTAAGCAAGCAAAGCCGCTTTCGCATTTACAAATGTCGTGTCGTCGGCGATGTCCGCGAATTGCGTCCAATCGCCTGACGTGTCAGGGTCGGCCTGCGCCTTCTCAGCGTAGTACAGCTTTCGCCGTATTACGTTGCCCGCGCTCGGCGTGTCGCTTGATGCGCTCTCTGCGAGTCCGTCCCCGTCCGCTTTAGCCGTGTAATAAAGCTCCACTGTTTCCGTTGCTCCGCTTCGGAATGTCTCCGCGTCCGTTTGAAAGCGATTGTGATATTGGGTGTCAATTGCGATGTCCGCCCATTCCGTATCGTAGTCCGTGCCGCTTGCCTTCACGAGTGCTTGTCCCGTTGTGCCTCCTGCGATGACTCCTACCTTTGCCGTATTCGCAGCGACTGCGCTATTGGCCGCAACCCGTGCCTCGGTATAATAAAGATTCCCGTTCTCGTCAATGTCTCCCGTATCCAAAACCACAATGCCCGTCTGACCATTTACCGAGTCAACAGGAACATTTGGGATGTCGGTTGTGAGTGCCAGCGTACCCGATGAGCTAGGAAGTAAAACGGTGAGATTTCCCGCGTTCGGAACACGAAGCCAAATCTTGCCCGTGGCGTTCTCCCAATACGTCAACGCTCCCTGCTTGAAGGTTATATTGGCAACCGTAGAAAAAGCGTCACTTCCTTCAATGGTCATAGCCTCAAATTCGACTTCGTTCCCTTCCGTACCTGCTGCAACCGAGAACGAAAGAACCCCTGGAGAGGCTTCGCTTATCGTCATTCCCGAATGATTGACTTTCATTGTGGCACTCGATGCGAGTATGTCGATATAACCCTTCGTCGTATCGTTGAGGGTGTCGTACATCTGCGCACCCATTCCGCTTGCTTTGAACTTCTGAAGCAGCTCTTGCAGCCCGTTGTTGACCATCCACTTTTGAACCCCTGAGTTGTACGATATAACGCTTCCTTGTGAAGGGCTTATGATATTCGTATCGGTCAACTCTTCGAGCGTCTCAACGCCGCCCGCGTCGTCTGCCGGTTGCCATTCCTGAACGGATGCATCGTAAGCTAATACCTGCCCGTCGGTTACGCCGGTCACATCCACGTCATACAGATCGCCAATCTTTGCACCCGTTACCGGTGTGCCCTGCGCTATTGTAAAATTATCGCGCTTAATCCGAAAGGTAAAGGTCAGCACCTGAGCAAAGCGGCGCGGCGCGTCAATGGTGTCTATGTCTACGTCATTGAATTGCACGCTCTCCACGTTCACGCCGTTGTATGTGCCGCTCACGCGATCCAATGCACCGCGCACCTTGTCGCCAAGATCAGCAGCTAGCGCGTAGCTATCCGCATAGCAAAGGAATTCAAAGCGTACTTCGTCCAGCTTACTCGGCCCGTCGTGCGTATCCTCAGGTGCAACGCTCTGCAATTGGTAAACGATAAACGGCGTGGCGGTTTCCTGCTCGGCTACCTCTGGAAATATGTTGACGCCAACAATGTCGGTGACGTCTGTGTTTTGCGTCAGTATTACGTACGCGGCTATTCCTGCATTCATTTCTTTTGTGCTTTTGCTTTCGCTGCTTTGCGAATTTGAAACTCGTATTTCTTGCGCATCTTCGTGAGCGCCTCGCCCCGCTTGTTTGCAATCGACCGAGCAAACACGCCTTTATTTCGGTTGTTGCCTTTTACATACTGGTCGTCACCTTCTACGATGTTAGCAAACCATGCATCAGCGTCTTTCGGTGCGCGTCTACCTACACGCGGCCCAACCCAAAAAGTACTGTGCTGCTTGTCAATTTGCCAGACCTTAATGGATCGCCGTAGCGTGCCGGGCTTTATATCAAAGCCACCTTTGCCACCTCGACGGATCCGGATCGTTTCGCGCGCGTCTACAATGTTGTTAAGCATTTCATCTTTGTAAATCTTACCAACTGCGCGATGGATTCGCTTCTGCACATTCTGATCAGTGACTTGTTTACGGAGCTGCTCGAATTGTTTCATCAGCGGCTTTATGTCTGCGCCGATTCCTTCAAAGCCAAGCTTACCACCTTTCTGCTCAAGTGATCCCTGTGCCATGTGTTCCTGTTATTTCGCAAAGTAGAATAAGCTGATCATTGCGCCCAACTTCCTCAATGCCTTGAATGGTGTACGTGTTGCTATTGTAGATAACGCGGTCCGCTGGATTGATTGCCCGCGTGTCCGTGCTGCTCCGTATCTTAAACCGTAACCGCTGCACCGGCATATCCTGATCCCCTGTAATTTTTTCCGCCATACCTTCGCCGGCCTTCATCAGTTCAGCCCATACGGTTACGAGCGTAGACCATGACGGCACGCGCTCACCGTAGGCGTTGGTGCTGGTAGTGTAGTTTTGCACCTCTATTCGTCGGTCGCTTTGTCCTATCCTCATACTGAAGTAATAACGCGGTAAGGGTTTAAGATAGCGTAAAGGCCAAGCGGTAAGGTGGTGGCAATCGTACCGGCCACGACTGGCTGCCGCTGCTCGTATAGGTGTGCAACCATCCACCGAATGGCAGTAATAAAAGGCTTTGGTATATCAGCCTCCGCATATCCGACATTCATATTCACTTGCACCGCGTTAAAAGTGTCGTCA
>Ga0208898_1001313_pt1 | contig 16631 bp, 22 predicted proteins | sample VirMetDEL_Mar_4_FD_184513 | JGI IMG/M metagenome (GOLD analysis project Ga0208898, IMG submission 184513) | Aqueous microbial communities from the Delaware River and Bay under freshwater to marine salinity gradient to study organic matter... | ecosystem: Environmental > Aquatic > Marine >...
TAGCAGATAGTGGAACCTCATGGACTATGCGTAACGGCACAACATCGGAACAGCTGTTGTCTGGAAAAAATTGCCGTATGACCCTGACATATTTTACCACTTAACCCCACACCAAGGGGTCGGACAGTCCAACCATCACAGGAGATAAACGATGGCACTAACAGAAGAAACAGTACAAGACAAAATAGAGGTCGTAGGCGACTTCAAGCACGTTCAGGTGCGTACAGCCACGGTCATTAAGCGTGACGGTGTAGAGATCAGCCGATCCTTCTCACGCCATGTAGTCGCACCAGATGCAGACATCACAGGTGAAAGCTCACAGGTTCAAGCTATCTGTGCGGCAGTACACACACAAGAAGTTAAGGATGCTTATGCTGCACACTTAGCGGCGCAAGAGGTATAAAACATGTCAGGCTATATCGGTACAATACCCACGCCACAGGCAACGATGAACAGGGATGTCTTTACTGCTACGGCGGGACAGACAAGTTTTCCAACATCAGGGTATACACCAGCATTTCTGGATGTGTACATGAACGGTGTACACTTGGTTAATGGTACGGATTACACAGCAAGTAATGGTTCTGATGTAGTGCTTACCTCTGGGGCTGCTGCTGGAGACAACTTAGAAGTTGTAATATTTAAAACCTTTGAGACTGCAAACTCAGGTGGACGTTATAAAGGTGAACGTGGAACGGTTGGAAGTGTGGCTTCAGCGGGTGACATCTTTAGGATTAATCAGCAACAGTTAGACACCAATGTTACTATAGACGCTACAGAGAATGCTTCCTGTGCTGGTCCTTTGACCGTTGCCTCTGGCGTCACTCTCACCGTCACATCAGGGGGGAACTTGAGCATTGTTTAATTTATCTGATGACGTAAAAGATTGGATTAACTCTGCATTTGCTGTTGTAGATGATGAGCTTGTTTGGGCTAGAGATGGTGGTCGTGGCGTAAAAGCTGGCGATAAAGTTTCCGCATATATAAATGGCACTGGTTATTACTGTGTTAAGATTAATGTCAAGCCACGAAAAACACTGTTATTACATCGTGTAAAATGGTTTGTTGTTTACGGTGAGTACCCCGACTGTGATATTGATCACATAAACCTAAACCCGCTAGATAATAGTTTAGAAAACCTACGGTTAGCATCAAGAAGTCAAAATAGATTTAACACAAGAAAGAAAGCTAGAGATAATGGGCTTCCTCTTGGTGTATACTATCGTGGCGATAAGTTTGCTGCGTCTATATCAAAAGACAGAAATCGAACATACTTAGGGACGTTTGACACAGCAGATGAAGCACACAATGCTTGGCTAATGGCTGGCGATAAATTGTATGGGGAGTTTGTACCATGTCAGAAATAAGGGCCACAACAATTAGTGATGCGGCTGGTACTGGGCCTGTTACGCTGACGGGGCAAGCAGCGGCTAAAGCCTTTGCATCAACTAACGCTGCTGGAACAACTATACATGAGAGCCTAAATATTAGCAGTTTAGGGGATACAGACACAGGAAAACAACTTTTAAGTTTTACAAGCAACATGAGTGGCTCAACGTATATGTCAAACGCTAACGCTAATAGTTCTCAAAATGATTGGGGTCACGCTGGCAGTATTACTAAGTCAACTTCTCAATGTGACACTTCTGCTTATGATGCTAGTGGAAGCTATGCAGACAATGATATGTCTACTGTTATTATGGGAGACCTAGCATGAGTACACTAACGGTCACAAATATCAAAGCCACAGGCGAAACAGCTAGTCGTGCAGTCTCAGGGGTTGCGGCGGCTTGGGTTAATTTTAATGGGGCTGGGACTGTTGCTATTCGTGACAGTGAGAATGTTGCGTCCATCACTGATAATGGAACGGGTGATTATAGCGTAAACTTTAGCAATAATATGGGTAACACAAACTATTCATTTGCTGTTTCTTCAGGTGGGGGCACAAGTTCTTATATTCGTGAAGCGCAGAACGGGACTGTTGCTACTGGGTCATTTTCTTATTTAGCTAAGTATTGGTCTGCAATTACAACCGCAAACGCAGATGATGCTCTATTTCAGAACGCACAATTCTACGGAGACCTAGCATGAGTACACTAAACGTATCAAACATCTCCGATGGCACAACAACCGTAGGCACTGAGTATGTCGTCAATGGGTCTTCTAAAGTTTGGTGTTGCTGGAATGGCACTGGCACTGCTGCTGTTCGTGATAGTCACAATATTAGTAGTTTAACTGACAATGGGACAGGTGATTACACTTTTGCTTATACTAATAACTTCTCTAGTAGTAATTATACTATAGCTGGTTGTTTTGCTTTTAGTAGTGCTGTTACAGATTATACTTACAATACTCAACCAAGAGAAAATTCTGTTGTTACGGCAAGTAATGTTAGATTACTTACACTATATACTGGCTTATCTATAGGATTGGGTGATTATCCTTATGCAACTTTTGAAACGCAAGGAAACCTAGCATGACGCAGCATCTCTGGGAACGCCTACTCGAAGCCAAGTCACGTTTGAAGCCTGTGCAGTCTAAGTATCGTGTGCTGTTCGAAGACCCGAATGCACCTGACGAACCTGCCAAGGTGCTTGTCCCTGATCCTAACTGGATGGCTGCGGCACTAGAGGGTGACATCTTGCCACCCATCGACACCTACCAGCGTGATCGTTTGGTGCCTGATGGAGAGCCTAAAGAGCATCCATACGCAGAGCCTATCGGCCCTATGACTGAGGAAGAAGCGATAGAGTATCTGATAATGAAAGACATAGACCCTGCCGTATGGCGGGATTACAAAGGTAACAGAACAATTATGAAGATTGTACCTGTTGAATTAATCCCAAGTGATAGATCGTTTAGAAATGCTTGGAAGATTAATCAAGAAGCTGATGAAAGGATTGCAGCATGACAACTTATATTAACATCAACGGGGATGTTCGTGATGCGGCTTCCCTGACTGTACCATCTGACCGTACCTTCAGAGGTGCTTGGCAGTTCAATGGCAATGCTGTTGAAGTAGACATGGCAGCGGCTTTAGGTATCCACAAGGACAACCTACGTGCAGAACGTGCGCCACGTCTGGCTGATCTGGATGTTGCCTACATGAAGGCTCTGGAAGCTGGCACAGGTGCGGCTGAGATTGCAACCCAAAAGCAAACACTGCGTAACATCACAGATGATGCACGTTTGGCTGCCGCAACTACACCTGATGAACTCAAGGCATTGGACTTAGCAACACTGCTAGGGGAGTAACACATGAGTAAGGCAAGACAACTTGCAGATCTTGGTAACGTCTATGACGATGGTGCCTTGTCGAACCGTAACCTGATTATCAATGGTGCTATGCAGGTGGCGCAGCGTGGGACGAGTTTTACAGGACTTACAAACGGAAATACTGATTATACTCTTGACAGATGGCGATGGAGTGAAGGTGGCACCATCTCTTTTGTTACAGATGTAACGCAAGACACCTCTGCTCCAGACGGCTTTGCCTCATCATATAAAATTGCAGTAACTACGGCAGCCCCTTCTTTAGGCGCAAATCACTCTCTGCGCTTAATGACTAGACTTGAAGGCCAAGATTTACAACAAACAGCGTTTGGGACGTCTAATGCAAAAAATTTGACACTTTCTTTTTGGGTAAAGTCAAACAAAACAGGTACTTATATTGCTTGGTTTTATAATAATGATGCAGCCCGTCAAATTGCAAAAGCATACACAGTAGATGCCGCAGATACATGGGAGTATAAAGCCTTAACAATTGATGGAGACACTATATCGGGCTTCACTAACGATAATGGAGTGTCAATACAACTTGAGTTTGTTTTGGCTGCTGGGTCAGATTACACGTCTGGTACTTTAGCTACCACATGGCAAGCATACGCAGATGCTAATCGTTATGTTGGTAATGTTAATCTAGCGGACAGCACATCTAACTACTGGCAAATCACAGGTGTCCAACTAGAAGTAGGCGACACCGCCACCCCCTTCGAGCACAGAAGCTATGGGGATGAACTGGCGAGGTGCTTGAGGTATTTTGAAAGCATAAAAGACGGCAAGGATATAATCTGTGTTGCTACGTCGTTTTCAACTGCAGCCGCATATGGTTCTCTTGACTGGAAAGTAGAAAAACGCTCAACCCCTACGATTACATTTGTTGGCGTTGCCTCTGATTTCCGTTACAGAACAGATGGCAACAACCGCACACTTACATCTATAGGAGCTTCAAGTATAAATGATCAAAACTGTAGAGTAGATATAGGTGTAGGTACTGGAAACACGATAAGTGGTTATAGTGGTTGGCTATCTAAACTTGCAGGTAGCACAGCTATTTACATTGATGCGGAATTATAACGATGAATGAAATGCAAATTACCTCTGTTCAATATGTTGCTGACGAAGGTGTGAATACAGCAATAAAAGCCACCATCGACGGCGTTGAAATGTTCGTACCCCTAGACCCAGACAACCGCCACTACAGTGAGATCATGCGGCAGGTTGAATTGGGTGAGCTTGTGATCCAAGAGGCTGACTGATGTTAGGTTTTTCCGCATTAGGTTCGACCCCGTTAGGTGATGACGACGAACAGATTGCGGTCCTTGTAGGTCTTTCCGCCACAGGTGCAGTTGGCAGTGTTGGGATTTCCGGTGAAGCAAATGTTGGCCTGATTGGAAACGAAGCTACCACCGCTGTTGGCAATGGGTCTACAGTAGAGGTTTCAGCTACGGCTAATGTTGCGGTAACGGGCGAAGCGGCAACGGGTGCAGTAGGTACAGTTGTTGTTACGGCGGATGCTAATGTTGCGGTAACGGGCGAGGTCGCTACGGGTGCGGTTGGTACAGTTGTTGTTACGGCAGATGCCAATGTGTCTGTTACGGGCGAGGTCGCTACAGGTTCAGTAGGCATAGTTACTGTCGTTGAGGGCTTTGGTCCGATTGTTGCGGTTACTGGGTTGGAAGCAACAGGTGAAATTAGCTCAGTAAATGTTTACAGCCTTATTATCCCAAATCAAAACCCGAACTATGTAGGAATATCCCCATCGCAAACACCGGCGTATTCAAATATTGCTCCAAACCAAAATCCGAACTATACTGAGATAGCGGCGTAAAGTTCTATTGGGCTAGACAGGAAAAAACATGGCTACTTACACAAACGCAAACGGCATCAAGAAAATATCTACTGGTGATGAGGCGGGGACGTGGGGCGAGTCTACTAACATCAATTTTGACATTATTGACCGCGCATCAAGCGGGTATAATAGTAGCCTTAATATAGATGGTCTTTCAGGCAGTGGGACAAGTGGTGATCCGTATGTTCTACCAATGTCTCTTATCGCAGAGTTAAAAAACGGTCATTATAAGGCTATTAGATTTACATCATCTGGAACATTGTCTTCAGATACATACCTGCTTTTAGAACAAAACTCCCAATCCCGCATATATATGTTTTTAAACAACACTACTGGGGGGCAAAACATTATTGTTTCACAGGGTAGCGGGGCAAATGTTACAATTGCAACAGGTAAATCATCTATTATTCTTGCAGACGGCGCTGGCGCTGGCGCAGCGGTTACGGATTTTACTTCGACAATAAGCAACTTATCCAGTCCTGTTATGACTGGAACACCCACTGCACCAACTGCAGCTATAGGTACAGATAGCACACAAATAGCTACCACCGCGTTTGTAAAAGACATTATCCCTTCTGGCGTCATCCTTCTTTGGTCTGGTTCTACTGGTTCAATACCTGCTGGCTGGGTGCTTTGTGACGGCACAAACTCCACGCCTGATCTAAGGGATCGTTTTGTCGTTGGCGCGGGCAGCACCTACGCCGTAGGGGCCACCGGCGGTGCGGCAAGCGTCACCCTGACGACAAGCCAAATCCCAAGTCACAACCACACGGCAACGTCCACATCGTCTGTAAGCGATCCGGGCCACGCGCACTCATATACCGGTAGCAGTCCATCAGGCGGAACGGGCGACAGTTCACGCCAAGCAGAACCTACAGGCAAAACAACTAGCAGCGCCACGACCGGCATCTCTGTGTCAACATCCACAAGCATTGGCAACACTGGTGGTGGAAGCAGCCATGAAAACAGACCACCATACTATGCTCTTGCTTACATTATGAAGACTTAAACATGCCATACACAGATCTTCGTTTTAAGCCCGGTATAAACAAAGAAATTACACCATACTCTGAAGAGAATGGTTGGGTGGATTGTGACAAGATTAGGTTTCGTTTTGGTTATCCAGAAAAATTAAATGGTTGGGAAAGGGCGACAAATAAGACTTTTTTAGGCCAGTGTCGAGGACTGCACGAATGGGTATCTCTTAATGGTGAAGGATTTCTGGGTGTTGGAACTCAGTTAAAATATTACATCAAACAGGGTACAGACTTTAAAGATGTCACGCCAATCCGCCAAGTTACGGCGGCAGGAGATGTGGTGTTTGCTGCGACAAATGGTAGTTCTACAATTACTGTTTCGGACACTAATCATGGTTGTGTGGTAAATGACTTCGTTACTTTTTCGGGCGCGGTATCTCTTGGCGGAAATATTACAGCAGATATTTTAAACCAAGAGTATCAAATCACAAATGTTATAAATGGTAGTTCTTATGAAATAACAGCAAGGACGGTGAGTTCTATTGAAAGTATCACTATTTCTGGTGGATTAAACGCAACACCTGTGACGGCGAATGCGAGCGATACGGGTAATGGCGGAGCCAGTGTTATAGGTACCTATCAGATCGGCACAGGTTTGAATGATTCTGTTGGTGGTACGGGTTGGGGCGCTGGTTTGTGGGGAGGCACAAACAACGGTGCATTTCAAACCACGATTGCAGAAGATCTTGATGCTTCGGAAACAGACGTGGACGTGGCGACGGGACAGGGTTCTAATTTTGCAACAAATGATGTGGTGTTAGTTGGCTCTGAGCTTATGGACGTTTCGTCTGTGGCTACAGATACTTTGACTGTAACACGCGGTGCAAATGGGACGACAGCGGCAACACATACAAACGGCGATACAATTATCTTGGCTGTTGGTAACGCAGATAGTGTTAACGATTATAATGGTTGGGGCGAGGGTGTTGCAACAGGGGTTGTTACACCGACAACAAACCTCCGAACTTGGACCCACGATAACTTTGGCGAAGATTTAATTATAAATGAGCGTAATGGGGGCATATATTATTGGGATCGGACAAATGGCGTTCAAACCAGAGCAATAGAACTGTCTACACGGTCAGGCACTCCAACATCGGTTCCGCAAAAAGCCGCTCAAGTTTTGATGTCAGATCGTGACAGACATATTATCGCATTTGGCGCGGATGGGCTTGGGGCGTCAAGCACTGCAGCACAAGGTGACGGCATACAAGATCCAATGCTTATTAGATTTTGCAGTCAGGAAAACCCTATAGATTGGTACCCTACAACTATAAATACTGCGGGAGATTTACGGATTGATACAGGTTCGAGAATTGTGCAAGCTATAGAAACACGGCAGCAAATACTCGTCCTTACAGATGTGGCTGCTTACTCCATGCAGTTCATTGGACCGCCGTTTACGTTTGGTATAAACCTAGTTTCCAACAATATTACTATACAAAGTCCAAAAGCTGCAGTCGCAGTAAACGATAGTGTGTATTGGATGGGTAACTCTGAGTTCTACAACTATAATGGTACAGTTCAACGTATTCCATGCACCGTTCGGGATCATGTGTTTAACAATTTTAACTACAACGAGGCCGGAAAAGTTGTTGCGGGTTCAAATGTATCTTTTGCGGAAATTTGGTGGTTTTATCCTTCGGCTAGTTCTAATGAAAACGATAGCTATGTAGTGTACAACTACCAAGAAAACATTTGGTTTATTGGTACGATGTCAAGAACCGCTTGGCTAGATCGTGGTATATCAGATGTTCCCGTGGCTACAGGGACAAACAACTATTTGTACAACCAAGAAACGGGGTCTTTAGATGATGGTTCTGCGATGACATCTTTTGTGGAATCTGGTGATTTAGGCATTGCAGATGGTCAACAGTTTTCGTTTATTAGTCGCGTGTTGCCAGATCTTAATTTTAGAGAGTCAACAGAAACATCTTCTGTGAATTTTATATTCAGTGCTAAGAATGCTCCGGGCCAAATTTCGCAAGCCACTGAAACAGATACCGTGTCTAAAACGTCTGCCACTCCTGTAGATCAGTATACAAACCAGTACCAAATTAGGTTACGAGGACGTAGCTTTACTTTTAAAGTAGAGTCTACAGACCAAAACGTGTTGTGGCGTTTGGGGATACCCCGTGTAGATATTAGACCTGATGGGAGACGCTAATGGCGACAAGTACACCCCTACCGTATTTTCCTATTCCTCCAGCACAGTATACACAGACGTATATGTCTGAGGTTGTGCGGTCGTTTTCAACTTTTTTAGCGCAGTACCAAAATTTCGTCCAACAGGATGAAAACACTGCAGTAGCGTGGTTTATGGGCTAATGGCAAATGCGTATGTAAATGCAAAGGTTGATCTAACAACAACGAGCGCCACAACGCTATATACATGTGCGGATTTTAAGACCGCTATTGTTAAATCTATCTTGGTTTCTGAAGATAGCGGCAATGCTGATACTATTACAGTAACGCTTACAGATGGGTCTGATACTTACAGTTTGTTTAAAACTAAGTCCGTTGGAGCAAACGCGACAGAAGAGCTACTTTTACAGCCGCTTGTTTTGCAGGAACGTGAGATATTAAAAGTCACCGCCGCCACAGCCGACAGACTGCACGTTGTTGCGAGCATACTTGAAATTAGTTAATGGGGGTAAACTATGACAACTACCTTTGAAAAAATCCTAGAATGGAAGATAATGCCAAGGGTTATGATGGCTGTTATGACCTTAATGTACATTCGTGTTATCGAATGGGGGATGTCTTTGGATGATTTATCCACGCAACAATCTGCAATGATTAGTGTGGTATCAGGTGCAATGACGGGCGCGTTTGCTGTTTGGCTGGGGAGTGAGAAGAAATGATTACGCTTCTTGGAAGCTTGCTTGGTTTTGGCACATCGTTTTTGCCAGAGGTACTAAACTACTTTAAAGCAAACCAAGCGCACAAGCATGAGCTTGAACGGGCGCAGCTTGAAATGGACCTTATGTCTAAACGTGCTGAACTAAAGTTAAGCATTATGGACAAAGAGGCAGACATTAAGGAGACAGAGGGGCTATACCGACATGATAGCATTGATGCGGGAGGCTTTATCAACGCATTACGCGGAAGTGTGCGCCCTGTTATCACTTATTGTTTTTTTGCTCTTTTCGTTGCCATCAAAGTAACCGCTTTGCTGGCGCTATTAGATACGGGCCATGAAATAGGGCGTGCTTTAAGCTTAATATGGGATGACGCTACGGCTGGGCTGTTCGCTGCTATTATGTCATTCTGGTTTGGAAACAGAGCGGTCAGCAAATATATGAAAGCGAAACCATGACGTTTAAATTAAGTAGACGTAGCCTAGATAGGCTTGAAGGTATTGATGAGCGACTACAGGCAGTTGTAAAGCAAGCCATAACGCTTACCAAAACCGATTTTGGTGTAATTCAAGGTATGCGAACCCTTGAGCAGCAGAAAGAACTCGTTGCTAAAGGTGCCAGCCAAACAATGAAATCCAAGCATCTTGAGGGCAAAGCCTTCGACATTATGGCGTTTATAAATGGTAGAGCAAGTTGGGAGTTGAATTTGTACGACGATCTTGCCGATGCCGTTAAAGAAGCCGCGATTATCGTTGGAGTGCCTATGCGATGGGGCGCAGCTTGGCATATAGATGATATCCGTAAATGGGATGGAACGATGGAAGAAGCGATGAATGCCTATGTTGATTTACGAAGATCACAGGGAAAACGTCCTTTTATAGATGGTCCCCATTTTGAATTGATGGACTAGAGGTTTAATGCTACAGTGGGATAACTATTGAGGTAACACATGCCCCTACCGTTTCTATTAAGTTTAGGTTTACCCGCTCTCGCTGGGTCAGGTATACTTGGCGCTGGCGCGTTAGGAACCGCTCTAGGCGCTGCAAGCCCTGCGCTTCTTTCTGGTATTGGGGCGGGTCTTGGTACGGCTATACAGACTGGTAGTGTAGAAGAAGGGGTAAAAGCAGGCTTGTTATCTGGGCTTGGTGGCGCAGCCGTAGGCAAGTTGTTCGGTGGGGCTTCTGGAGCTATAGGAGAGCAAATAGGTCAAAAAGGAATTGATATTGCGGCAGGTAAGGCTGCTAAACCGATGCTTTTCGATATGGCGGGTAAAATAGGGGCAGAGGGGGTTAAAGAGGGGGCGTTAACCGCTGCACAAAAGGGGATTTTAGGGGCCACCTTACCCGGTGCAGGTACAGCAGCTATGATAGGCCAAACCGCTGCAGATCTAGCAAGCTACAAACCCCCAAAAGAACGTGAAAAGTTTGAAGCGCCTATGCCAAACCCCCCAAAAAGAACAGTAACTTTTCGAGATCCCTTAGAGTATGGTTCTTCAGAACAAAACTATTTTGAGTACGAGTTACCAGAAACAAACTACGGCTACCCATATATAAACTACGCAGGTGGTGGCATTGTTAGTCTTGCTGAAGGTGGTAAAGTTGAGGGGATGAACGAAAAAGACGTTATCCTCGAATCCATACTCGCTATTAAAGGGATGAAAAGCGAAGCAGAAGCTCAAATGATTTTGGGTAAATTTTTAAGCGAATACGGCGAAGACGCACTGCGTGACCTAGTAGATTCGGTGCAGTCCGGTGAGTACGACGAAACAGTAGCGCGGTTTGCTGAAGGCGAAAAAGGTATGGTGCGTGGACCCGGTGATGGGTCGGGTGAAGACGATAAAGTACCTGCTACATTAGACAATCAACAAGATGTTTTGTTGACAGAAGGTGAGTTTGTTATTCGTAAACCAACCACAGATGCGCTAACAAAAGAGTACGGCGGTGGTTTTTTAGACAGGATTAACGAAGCCGAAGGAGATGCACCAGAGGTGCTAAGAAAAATGGTGGGGTAATTGAAGTTTAGTGCTGTCCCGAAAGAAGCAGTCAAGTACATATGGAAGGATGTTGAAAGGGTACTAGAAAAAAGTGTCAATACTGCTACGGGAAAAGCAGAACTTATTGATGTACTAAAAGGTATATTAGATGACACTTACGTTCTTTGGGTTGTTTTAGACGATGACAACAAGCTCATTGCTGCTATGACCACAAGAATTATAGAGTATCCTAGACATAGAAGCATGGCGCTTGACTGGGTTGGTGGTAGTAGAATGAAAGAGTGGCTGGATATGGGCATGAAAATAATCATAGACTTTGCCACTAAAAATGGCTGTAATTCTCTTGAGGGGTATGGTCGCAAAGCGTGGGGACGTGCATTAAAAAAGCACGGGTTTTATGAAGATTACATAGCATTCCGTACGGAGATATAAAATGGGCGCAGGTGGAAAAGGTAAACAACCCACGGAAACTACGCAGCGTATTGTAAACTTACCTGAGTTTGTTGATCCGTATTATAAGCGCATGTTAAAGGGCGCGGAAGAGTCTATGCTTCCGTTTGACCCAAACACGGGCGAATCTAATTATGTTCCCTATGGCAATGAGCGGCTAACCTCTGGTGCAGACTACGGCGATGTTATGGCTTCGCGGGGTATGGTTCGTGACATTGCGGGATCGGGTATTTCTGGTCTAGGCACTGCACAAGAACAATTTAAAAGCGGTATAGGTGCCTATGGCGGAATGACTGGTAGGTTAGAAGACGCCCGTATGTTCGATCCTGCTGCTGCACAGCAGTATATGTCCCCTTACATGCAGAACGTGGTCAACATGCAGAAAGAAGGAGCCATACAAGACTTTATGGCTAATCAAGCTGGTCGAGACGTAAAAGCAGTACAAGCAGGCGCATTCGGCGGGTCTCGTCAGGCAGTTCAGCAAGGCGTTGCAGAACAAAATCTTGCGCAGCGACTAGAAGATATTCAGACCAAAGGACAACAACAGGCTTACCAAGATGCACAAAAACAATTCGCTGCGGATCGCGCTGCTCAACTACAGCGCCAACTAGAACAAGCGCAGTTTGATGTTGATGTAACGGGTCGAGGTTTAGACGCGGCAAAGGGTCTTGTTGGGCTTGGAGAGTTGGAGCGCGGTACAGATATAGAAAGCGCAAGAATGCTATCTACACTTGGCGGAGATATACGTGCAGAAGATCAGGCACGGCTTGACCTTGCATACCAAGACTTCTTGACACAACGTGATTACCCAATGTCGCAGTATGAACGCTTCGCTGGGCTACTTAGTGGTGTACCTGTAGGCAACTTGGATGCAACTGCAAAAACCTACCAAGCTTATAATCCGATACAAGCCGCTTTGGGTACGGGTCTTAGCGCACTTGGGTTATATAGAGGTATGGGTGGTGGCTACGGAGGTAAAACGCAAGCATGAACATTTTAGAGCAGTCCGAAGCCTTAAAAGATATTCCTGAAGCCGCATTGATGCGTGAAATGCAGATGCCGACCGGAAGCTTTCCGCAGTATCTTGTGCTGACAGAAATAAAACGCCGTAAGCGTATGCGTGACGAGTTCCAGAGACGCGAAGCACAAGACATGCCTACTGTAGCAGAAGAAGCTGTAATGGGCGCAGGGATGCCCCAGCAAGGCATTATGCAGATGGCTAAATCTATGGCCCCGCAAACAAGTATGGGTCAGAATACAGGCGTAGCTAACGCCGCACCGAGACAGCCTACTATGGGCATGGCTAAAGGTGGTATTGTTAATATGCGAGCGGGTGGTAAGCTCGTTAATTTTAAAGGTAGAGAGTTCGCTGTTTTTGAAGATGGTGAGGTCTATAGAATTTTTAAAGACGATAATGGCAAAGAAACTGGGAGACTAAAAGAACCCTCACCCGCAGTCAGACGGATGATTATAGAAGAAACTAAAATGCTGGATGATCGTAGAGATCAGACAGTTGTAGACGTAGAAGAATCTGGTTTAGAGGCGTTTGAAGCTAGTGAGGCTAATACAGCAGGTTCAGATATTAGGAAAGAAATTGCGGAGTTAGCTCAAGCAGGGGCGGGGGCAGCAGAAATTGCTAACCGTTTAGGCACTGACGTAGCCACGGTTTTGTCTGTATCTTCGGGTATAATTGGAGATGGGATTTTAAGATCTGGCGCACTGTTTGTAGATACTATGGCTGCAGCAACCGCGTTTATGGGAGCTAAAGGACCAGCGGAAATATTAGCAGGGAATGCTAAAACGATAAGAGATTTTTCTGATTTTTTATTTACAAAAGGCGAAAGAGGTGAAGGGTTTTTCGGAGAAACACTACCTAAAAATCCGGTTATTGACCCTGACGGTATACTTTCAGATTATTTTAAAAGTGCTGCGCCTGAAGGTGGATACCTATTTCCTACTTCTGTTGCAGAAAGGCAAAAGTTATCTGATGAAGAAGAAGCCGCACGGGCTGCGTATGAGGAGCAACAACAAGCGGAAACAATAGCAGCTTTAGGCGGATCCGTTATTGGCGCACCATACATTTCTCCTGATGAAGGAGAATATGACAGGCTTTCAAACTTACTGCAGGGTCAAGCAGGGCCAATACCCGTAGCTCCCGGTGCTATAAGTGCTGCGGACACAATGAGTAATCTTCCTTTTGCCACAGGAGAAATGTACGAAGCACCAATAGCGGCTCCTGACCCAACGGCAGCAGCTCCGCAAAACTTGAGCGCAATTCAGCAAACCACATCACCTGCCTCTGTTCTACAGGCACCTTCCGCTGCTCCTACCTCTGGATCAGACGCCGAGCTTTTTGGCGACCTGCAAGCAGAAAGGGATAAGAGTAGAGAATCATTCGACCGTAAGCTGGAAAAAATGAAAATCCGTGAAGCGCTAGGTGGGATGGGCAGTAAATATACTGGTGCGGCAGATCTTATTGACGCTATCAGAGACGATAAACGGCTCTCCGGTGATGGAAGAGATACCGCTAGAAATCAGTTTGCTGGGTGGGTATCCGTTGAAGATTATAGAGATCCGTTTTTTTCTGGCGGCGACCCAAAATTTACTACTTTACAAGACGCTGCAAAGTATGGCGGCGTCGAAGCCTTGAGGGGATGGGGATTTGGGTTTAGCCCCAAAACCGATGCGGAAAGAGATTTAGAAAATAGATCTTTAGATTACTTTGCCGGAGATCAATTCACACCGCCCAGTGAGATATACAGTGATATTTTAGGTGGTGATCCACGCGCAATCGCTAAGTACCAAGAAGAACCTTTATCTGTTATTGATCAAATATCAGATCGTTTATATCGTGAAGCACAGCAAGGTGAGCTTGCAAAACAAGAACAGCTTTTCGGTGATTATGATGCAGAAGCGCAGGCACAGAGAGACGCCGAAATAGCTGGGCAAAGGGATGTGTTAGAGCAAGCGGCTTTGGCTCGCGCAGGAGAAAGGCTAAAGGATCAGCAGCCTACAGAAGACCTTACGGGTGTAGCAGGCGCAATACAAAAGGGTCTTGATTATGTTGGTGATCCCGCACTTAACTATCTTGAAGGGGCCATAGGTAAATTCGGTGAGTTGGTTGAAAGCGGTCAACAGAAAGTCGGCGATTACTTTGATGCAAGACGGGCTATGGAATCTGACGAAGCTAATCTTGGAGCGGGTAATCAGATCATTGATCCAAGCCAAACAGCAAAAGCCAGAGAAGATCAAAGGGCAGCGATCCAAAAAGCAGCACAAGATCGTGTAGACGCAGAAAAAGCAAAGGCGGCTAAAGCAACTAAAGCTGCAGCTGCACAAGCGGGTTCGTTGGAAGCACGTATAGCTGACGCTATAGCAAAAAGAGAAAAACGTGCGGAACAGGATAAGTGGCTGGCACTTGCACAAACGGGTGTAATTTTGGCTTCTGGTAATCCAGCAGATTTGGCGACAGCGGGAACAGCAGGTATAAAAGCACTGACAACTGCTCGCGCACAACAAGACAAGTTTGACGTTGATATGCTTGGCCTACAACAACGTATTGACGCTTACAAAGCACGTATTGCAGCGGCGGGTAGTAAGCCAAGTTCTATGTCAGCGGCAGGACTTAATGCGCTACAAAAATCTGCTAGTGATGCAGCAGAGTTGGCAAGAGATAACCCAACAAAAGCAAACATAGACAATGCAAAGTATACTCAAGCGCTATATGATCAAGCCGCTGCTCTATTTGCAACGCAACAAGGAATAATCGTGCCACCTATGGGTAGTGGAAGAAATACGCAAAACGTAGCTGATCAATAAGAGGGTGACATGGGCGTTTACCAATATGATGACCCTATAACAGGCGAAGGTTTTGATTTTACTATAAAAGGCGATACTCCTAGCAACACAGAATTTGCTAAAATATCTCAAATTATAAAAACTAATCGTGAAGCTTATGGGCAACAGTACCAAGATTTTACGGGTCAAGAGCTAGAAATAGACGATGAAACAGCCGTGCGCCGTGGACTTCGCCGTGGCTACCAGCAGATTAAAGGTGCGGTTGGTGAAACACTTGGGACCGCTGGCGAGCAATATGGGTTAGGTTTTCTTGCTGATTACGGACAGGACGTAGAAGAAAGAGCGCGGCAACGCCTTGGTGAACTACTTATTGAACAACCCGAACGTATGCAGTCAACTGACGTAGATAGTATTGGCTCTGCGTTGACGTATGCAGGAGAACTTGTTGGTGAGCAAATCCCACAGCTTGGCCTTGGTCTTGGCGCAGCCGCAATAGGTACAGCAGTAGCGCCAGCAGCGCCGTTCATTGCGGGTGTTACTGCCGCAGGTTTGACAACTGCACCGATTTTGTTTGGTAACAACATTCAACGTCAAGAGGATGAAGTTGCATCAGGTAAAAAAGCCAGTGTTGATGTAGGCGCAGCGTTACGCGCCACATTTGGGCAAGCTGCACTTGAAGGTATTGCAGATAAGATTTTGCTTGGTGGCATGTTACGTCCATTGGGCAAGTCTATATTTACTCGCACAGCGAGCCGTGCGACAGGCGGTGCGACCACTGAAGGTTTAACTGAAGTCGGTCAACAGATAATGGAGCGAGCGCAAGCTGGTCTCCCAATCGACAGCGAAGATGCCATTGCAGAATACCGTGAAGCAGCTATCGCAGGTGGTCTAATCGGTGGTGGTACACGCGCTACATTCGGTGCGTTCCAAGGTGTACCTGAAACCGAAGCGGAAAAGAAAGCTAGGCTTGAAGCGGAAAAGAAAGCTAGGCTTGAAGCGGAAAGAGCCGCTGCAATCACCACAGAAGCAGGCGCAGAAGCCGCTGCAGTCACTACAGACACAGATATAGGCACTGACCCTACGGACGCTACTCAACCAGAAGCGGATAAAGTCGAAGAAACTATAGCTGCGGCTGAAGAAATCACAACCGTTACGGACGCTCAAGCTACAGAAGCAAGAAATGCTGCTGACTCTACACCACCCAAAGGCAAAGCAGAACAAACCGATACGCAGCGAGCGGTAGCCGCAGCCGATGTAGATACAAGTACAGATAAACAAACGGCGATTGCTAAAGAAGCAAGGTTAAAACAAGAAGAAGCATTAAGAAAAACTGAGAAATATATTAAACCTGCCGTAGACCC